>Ga0315535_1001397_pt1 | contig 16079 bp, 20 predicted proteins | sample SalMarSW160220MG_2_FD_203092 | JGI IMG/M metagenome (GOLD analysis project Ga0315535, IMG submission 203092) | Salt marsh sediment microbial communities from the Plum Island Ecosystem LTER, Massachusetts, United States - Salt Marsh Sediment SW1602-20 ...
TATGCTGCCTATAAAGAAATGGCTGCTAATCAAATCAGGGAATCTGAAGCCCTTGAGTGGGCCGAAGGCACGATTGGAGATTTAAGCGATGAAGAGAGGTGAAGTATGGTGGATTAATTTCGATCCTTCCATCGGAGGTGAAATCTGTAAACAGAGACCAGCCGTCATCGTAAGCAATGATGCTGCCAATCATTATCTGAACAGAGTTCAGGTTGTGCCCTTAACGAGTAATGTTGATAAACTTTACCCAAGTGAAGCATATGTGATGTTTCGGGGCAAAAAGGCGAAGGCAATGGCAGATCAGATCACTACGGTAAGCAAAAAGCGGCTAATTAATTCAGCAGGGTCGATATCTTACACCGAGATGGAAGGTGTCGGTAAAGCAATCACCACCCAACTCGACCTCTAAGGCAGAACAAGTCATTTGATCTGACGCCTGATATCTCGCGATTTTAAACATTCTTATCTTCATCCTTTATTTAGCAGGCCTTGAATATCCATAGGCATATTCGCGGCGCAGCTCAATTCCGGCGTTGGGTGGCTAAATCACATGACATCATTTCCTTCCTGTTGACATGATACTAATATGTGATACTATATTGTCATGAATAAAAAGCAACGTCAGACGTTACAGAAAATATTTGAAAGGCCGGAGCGTTCGGATATTAAATGGAATGATATTGAAGGATTATTTATTGCTCTTGGCGCTGAAGTGACCGAAGGCAAAGGATCACGCGTACGGGTGGCGCTTAATGACGTTCGTGCCGTTTTTCACCGGCCCCATCCTACGCGAGTGACAAACAAAGGGTCTGTAAAGTCTGTGCGAAGATTCTTAATAGAATCGGGGGTGAAATCATGATGGAATATAAAGGATATTTTGCAAAAGTCGAATTTGATGATGATGCCAACATCTTTCATGGCGAAGTTATCAATTTAAGAGATGTGATTACATTTGAAGGTGAAACAGTAAAAGAGCTTAAGCAGGCTTTTCAGGATTCAATTGACGATTATCTGGATTTTTGTGACGAGCGGGGCGAGGACCCCGAAAAGCCTTACTCTGGTAAGTTCGTTGTACGCGTTGAACCAGAGCTTCATAAGAATATTACAATAGAAGCTCGAAAAGCAGGAAAAAGTCTAAATATATGGGTTAATGATGCGATATCTAAGGCACTGAAGGATATCACCCAACAAGGGCATGCACGCTGACCCCAAAAGCCTGGCGGCTTTTGGTCCAGGTGATGCCCGGCGTTATATTTTTTATTGACAAACATCTCAATATGAGATAGATTCCTTTCATGCACATAATCTCCCGAAAGCGCTTACTTGAATTTGCAAAAAAGCATCATGATTGTTCAGCCGCGCTTGAATCTTGGTATCGGATCGTTAAACGTACTGATTTTAATTCATTTGCCGAACTCCGACAGACTTTTCCGAGTGCCGATAAAGTCGGCAATTTAACGGTTTTTAATATTGGCGGCAATAAGGCTCGTTTGATTGCAGCCATACACTACAATATTCATCGGGTTTATATTCGGCATGTTCTTACCCATAAAGAATATGATCGAGGATCTTGGAGGAAATAATGAATATCCGCCTTAAAAAAATTGCGAAAGTTTGGCCAGACATCCAGCCCATACTTTCTGTGCCGCACAATGAAAAAGACTACAATAAATTGGTCAATCTCCTTGATAACCTTATTGATGAAGTGGGCAATAATGAGAACCATCCGTTATCTTCGCTGATGGAGACGATTGGGAGCCTAATTGAAACATATGAATCCCAATATATTCCCGAATTAGAGGGTAATCCGATGGATACTCTGAATGCTTTGATGGAAGAACATGGGCTTAAACAATCGGATCTGTCTGAAATCGGGAGCCAGGGGGTAGTATCGGAAATTCTATCCGGGAAACGTCAGCTAAATGTGCGTCAAATAAGATTATTGAGCAAACATTTCAAAGTATCTCCAGCAGTCTTTATTTAAATCAAATTTCAAGAATATAACCTTCCTGATTCAAGGGACGGGGCTCGTACCTCGCCGCCCCTGAGCAGCCCGAACCCCGCCATTAAAGGCAGTGAGAGGAGGACATGATGAAAAATAGTCTAAGAGTTATGGGAATCTCAATATTAACTGTTTTGCTTGCAGTATCGTTAACATCATGTGAGGGTAAAGATAAGGGAGGCAATGGTAATGGGGAAGACACAAAGGCTATTTCTGGTAATGTTGTCGAAAAAGTTCCGGTTACCAAGTGGGAGGACTTAACCAGTGAAGTGATGAAGCTCTATAGTTCTGGAGATTATGCTCAAGGGGTAAAAGTTGCCAAGCGCGCACTTCAAGTCGCTCAACAAAATGATGGTCCCGACCATCCCAATGTGGCTTTAAGCCTTGGTAATCTGGCTGAGCTTTATGAGGCCCAGAGGGAATATGCAAAAGCAGAGCAACTCTACAAACAGTCGCTGGAAATCATGGAAAAAGCGTTTGGAAAAGACAATCCATATCTGGTGCCAACACTTTTAAACATGGCGTCGCTATATAACAATATTGGCAGAGAAAATGAGGCACAACGAATGATGGAGCGGGCAAATAATATACAGGCGAAATAATAATATACATGGCTAACATAAAAATGCGCTTGATTCCCAAATCTGAGCCGTTTCAAATATATATGGTGCCCGATAATTATTTTGTTTTTTCATATTCCTCGTTAGCTTTGGGGCCAAATGATTTTCGACGTTCAGCATACAAAAAAAGGAATCAATCAAATATGGAATATGTTCATGGCTATGACCCAAGGGAAAACATTCGTTTACAAGATCAAGCTTCCACCCTTGTTCAATTGCTTCACTCCGACACCATCTATCCAGCCGGAAGTAAAGTTCTCGAGGCTGGATGCGGTGTTGGCGCACAAACCATAACTTTGGCAAAAAATAGTCCTCATGCCAGCTTCACATCAGTTGATATTTCAGAGAATTCTATTCGTGAAGCCATGGGAAAAATTAAGGAAGCGGGTTTCTCAAATGTAAGCTTCCAACAAGGCGACATCTTTAAGCTGCCATTTGAACCCGAATCTTTTGATCACCTCTTTATTTGTTTCGTGCTTGAACACGTAGCACAGCCTGTGGAGGCAATAGATTGCCTCAAAGATCTTCTTAAAGTCGGTGGCACAATTACTGTTATAGAGGGAGATCACGGATCAACTTATTTCTACCCAGACAGCGAGGCAGCGCACAAAGCAATCCAATGTCAAGTCGAACTGCAAAGGCGAGCAGGAGGCGATGCCAATATTGGCAGGAAGCTTTATCCAATTCTAAAAAAAGCAGGTTTCAGTTCCATCCAAGTATCTCCCCGAATGGTTTATGTTGATTCAAGTAAGCCACGATTAGTCGAAGGATTCACAAAAAACACTTTTACGGCAATGATTGAGGGTGTTCGTAAATCCTCCATTGAATCTGGGCTAATTAATGGAGAGAGCTTTGATGAAGGAATCAAAGGCCTTTATAGAACGACCGAAGATGACGGAGTCTTTTGCTACACATTTTTTAAGGCAGTTTCAACAAAAGAATAACTTGCCGAATTAGGCGCTTCACTTGACGCCGAGAACGTCTGCGGCGATGGGTAACCTTTTTAGGCGGCGCAAGTGAGCTTGGTTATGCCTCCATTTTCTTCTCTATTCATAGTCAGAACAAGTCGTTGAGCCGTTTGAAGAGTCCAATCTTTTTTCATGTTGTAAAGTCCCTGGCAGGTGATGCGATGCGAAGAGAGATAGTTTCTTCATCGCCCCACGGCCACCAGGCACCACAAATAAAAACATTTTGGCTCGGATCTGTGGTAAAAAGCAACTGGCCTGACCGAAGGCCACCAAAATTCTTGTTGCACATCTGTACAATATCAGGTGCTTCACGGATGTTTAAATTATCCCATACCTTGCTGAAATCGCGTTCCAATATCGCGCGAAATTTATCTGCATTATCTGCAGAAAATTCGGCCAGGAAAGCTTCAAAACGGTGGTCCCACTCCCACGAAAAAACTCCCCAGGAAGCGCTTAGCAATTCTCTGGAAACCTTCTCAAGGTCTGACTTTTTAAGATGCATGACAGTTTTCCTCTTCAAAAAGTATCTTTTTTCAAATTGCGCCTTTTTTAATCAAAAGCTCATTCATCCAGAATTGAAGTCCATTAAGGAACCTATCCGGAAAAACCCAATAATTCAAATATTCAATTATCAACGGCTCTTAAAATACCCCGATTAACATGGAGGTAGATTTTTGGATACCTTTTTTATCAATTATATATTCCAAAATCCACAAAAAATCAAAAAGGCAAACCCTATGAAACGGATTTGTCCCCATTGAAAAACGATATTCCAAATAATTCAGGGCCTCAAAAACCTGTGGTTTTGGTCTAATGACAATAATTTTTATTTGCTCTTCCGGGCGATTGCGAACACCAATTCCGATTGATAACGAACAGTGTTTCGGAGCATCCCAAACAAAAAATACAAACAATCCCCTGAAATTTCCCAAGATGGTTTGAAACTACCCAAAAGGAGCAAATTTACTGTCAAATATTGTCAAATACTTTTGGAGTGTAGATTGCCAATATAATCTAAGTTATTGAAATAGTATTACATACCATGTTTTTCTTAAAATTGATTATTAAAGCTTGCATGATTTTTGCTTAACGTTAATTTAACCAATTAAGATCCTCGGGTGTGGATGTATCTCTGTATCTGCGGCAACACAGCCAGAGGCGGGCAAGCCTCGACAATCGCTCAACCTAGGTACTAATTAATAAAATGTTTTTTTCTGTAAAATCGTAGGAGTTGGGTCAACTCATGTTGTGTTTTAACTGTTTTTAATTCTTGAGGGGATGGGCATAGCAATGCTTTCAATTAATTCAAATGTCACGAAAAGCAAGAAGGTTGAAGATGCTTTAGAACAGCGCGAGGAAAAATACCGTACGATTCTGGAGACAATTCCTGATCCGGTTGTCCTTTTCGATATTGGGTACAAAGTAGAATATTTCAATCCTGCCTTTATACGTATTTTCGGGTGGACCTTAAATGAGTGTTACGGCAAGTCGGTTAATGCTTTTGTGGCAAAGGATGCTTGGCCGGAAATCAAAAAAATGCGTGACAGCTTGCTGGCTGGTAGCAGTTTTTCAGGCATTGAAACTCGTTGTTACACCAAAGAAGGAAACATCATACATGTAAGTATTAGCGGGGCTGTATACAGGGATAAAAAAGGAAACCCAAGGGGCAGTGCCGTAACTCTAAGAGATATCAGTGAACAAAAAAAGCTGGAAAGACAACTTCAACAAATCCAGAAGATGGAAGCCATCGGCACACTGGCCGGTGGCATTGCACATAACTTTAACAACCTGCTAATGGGAATACAGGGACGAACTGCCTTAATGTATTTGCAAATGGAACCTTATCATCCCCATGTGGAACACCTCAAGGGAATAGAGGATTGCATAAAGAGCTCAGTAAAACTTACCGATCAACTATTGGGCTTTGCCAGAGGCGGGAAATACGAAGTCAAACAGACTGACATAAACGAAATCATCAGTAAAAGCGCTGACAGATTTGGGCGAATAAAAAAAGAAGTCATCGTTTATTTAAAGTGTCAAACGAATATTTGGCCGGTAGAAGTAGATCAAAAACAAATTGAACAGGTGCTTTTAAATCTATATGTAAATGCCTGGCAGGCAATGCCCGGAGGGGGAGACCTATACATCCAGACAAAGAACGTTGTCATTGATGAGAACTGTAAAAAACCGTATCAGCTGAAGCCGGGTAAATATATTCAAATCTCTTTAACGGATACCGGTGTGGGCATGGATAAACAGATCCAGGAAAGAATATTCGATCCATTTTTTACAACCAGGAGAATGGATAGAGGTACCGGGCTGGGACTGGCCTCTGTGTATGGTATTATCAAGAATCATGGCGGGTTCATAGATTTTCATAGCAAAAAAGATATAGGGACAACGTTTAAAATACATCTGCCGGTTTCAGAAAAGGAGCCAGTAAAAGAAAAGAATGTTTATGAAAAAGTACTCAGGGGCAAAGAAAAGGTCCTTTTTGTTGATGATGAGGATATGATCTTACATGTCGGACGAGACATGATTGAAAGTTTAGGGTATGAAGTTTTGATCGCAGAGAATGGAAAAGAAGCTGTAGAGATATATGAAAAGAACATGGAAAAGATCGATATGGTTATTCTGGATATAATTATGCCGGTCATGGATGGTGCCGAAACTTATGACAAATTAAAAGAGATAAATCCTGATATCAAGGTTCTCCTTTCGAGCGGATACGGTATCAACGGTCAAGCGACCAAAATAATGGATCGTGGTTGTAGTGGTTTTATCCAGAAACCATTTAATATTAGGACGCTTTCAAAGAAAATAAGGGATGTTTTGGAAAATGAATAAAATTAGACTCTTGCCAAAAGGCTAAAACAGGGCTTGAAATTTCATTTTTCGTTTCAATAATTCGGAAACAAGTCTGTCTTTAGATTCCCTGAAGAATTGGTCCGTGGTCCCCCTTTTGGCTTTACCCAACTGCTTTTGCAACACTTCAGGGGCATTTATTTTAACATCCACAAAATCGCTCCAGGCCTCCTTGTGTCCGGAATACCGTTTCATAAATAAGCGTGCATAGCAATACCTGCAATTGATCTGGCAACCGGTGTAAGGATTCAGACAATAGTCAAAAATCTTTGACTTGTTGAGAACGCTTTTGGCCTGGATTTCTTTAACATGAAGCATGGTACTAAGTATCCGGAATTTTTTTCCTGTTTTCGAACTGTCGATTGCTATTGATATAAATTAAAGCTCCCTGCAGCCTTGCACGGGGTTTCATAAGGTAAGATGGAACTATAGATTTTTTTTGGTGACATCCCTAAAATTATATATTTTTAGTTTAGCGGATATATGATATATTTTTGGCATACCACATAAAGCCCGTATTGATGCTTCTTGCGCTCTTCATCATATCATTGTAAGAGGCATTTAGCGAAGAAAAATATTTATTCAGAAAGGCGTCCAGGAGGGCAAGCACCCTGAACTCACCGGAGGCGGACTTATCCGCAGCAGCGGCGTCTGGTCCGTGATCAAGTCCCTTCGGCGGGCAAACATCCAATTTAAAAGTGATGAGCGTCTGCCTGGCGATTCTGATTTCGTTGAGAGGGTTTTAAAGGCTACCGATGATTCTCTTGAACGCAAATACCAGATAAAGTCGCAAGGCTATGTATAGATAAACTTGCTGATAGAATAGCAGAGATATTTTCCACGATAAAATGGCCGCTTGAAAGAAACAGAAGATCGAAAAGGCAAAAAAAGGGCTTTGTTTAACCCTTGATGATAAACCATAAGAATAAATTATGACGGTTTCGTAAAAAGTCCAACCTCTGCGTTATGCTGCATTTCGCAATCATTCAACGTACGATAAGTACGCCTCATGATTGCAAAATTTGTGCGCCTTGAATTTGAACTTTTTATGAGTTTATCAATTATGAACCTTATAATTTGAGGGGCATTCCTCTAATTCCTGCGTCCGAACAGCCTGTTATGAGGAAGAAAATAAAAAGACGTTAAATTTTATAGGTATGATCAGCCATGTTATCAGCATACAAAACAATAGATAATTACCTTGTACCAATAACTCCATCAACAGACTCCAACTGGCTTGAAGATGCAGTCTGGATCGATTTGGTTAATCCCACTACAGAAGAAATAAAAACTGTAGAATCGTTCAGTGGAATTTCTTTACCCAATATTCAAGAAACTGAAGAACTGGAAGCGAGTTCCCATTATGAAGTATATCCGATTGGATTTCAAATAAACTGTTTATTTCTGCGTAAGGTTGAAGGAACTTTTTCAAATATAAATGTCGCCTTTTTATGTAATGCCAAATGCCTCATAAGTCTTTGTGCACATGAAATCCCTTCCATCCGTTTACTTCAAAAACAATGGCAAAAGACTGAAAGGTTAAACAGTGACCCCGTATCTACAATCATCACATTGCTTGAAATAAAAATTGATAAGCTTGCAGATCTATCAGAAGATGCCTATTTAACTATCGAAAAAATTAGCCGTCAAATATTTGAAAGGGCCGATACTGATTTAGAGAAAACAATAGATGATCTTTCCAGACAAGATGATTTGATTGGAAAAATTCGTTTATGTTTAATGGATGGACAACGTGATTTAAATTTTTTTCTTCGCAGAGTACAATTAACCAAGGACAATTTTAACAATTCAAATGACATGTCAGAGGACATTAAAACCCTATTATCACATAACACTTTTCTTTCGGAGAGAATAGACTTTATCTTAAACGCTGCTCTTGGCTTTATTAATATTGAGCAAAATAAAATTATTAAAATATTCTCTATAGCTGCGGTTGTTCTTATGCCACCTACAGTTATTGCGAGTATCTTCGGCATGAATTTCCATTTTATGCCCGAACTCTCCTGGCCATGGGGATATCCTCTATCTCTGTTGTTAATGATTTTAGCTGGAATTAGTCCTTATATTTATTTTAAACGTAAGGGGTGGTTATAAAATCAGCTCGCAGTAAGGACTTCCGGGACATCCTATAATAAGTTTATAGTTTATCTATGGGCGGTGAATGGGGATCGGGCTACAGGAATATTTTTAGGCCTCTGGGATCGGGCCACTTCGCGGCTCTCGCGGGTGAGAATGGCCGTTCGGCGGGAGAATGAAATGGAAGAGGAAATGAAAGAAATTTGGTTTCCAGCAAAAAAATATGGTTTTGGTTGGGGGCTCCCAATAAAGTGGCAAGGCTGGGTCGTATTGCTGGCTTACGTTTTACTAATTACGATAGGCAGCGTTATCCTGTCTAATTCTTCTAAAGCCATAATATGGTTGCTCCCATATATTCTGTTTTTAACCATTTTATTAATTCTTATATGTTGGAAAAAAGGTGAAAAAGCAGAATGGAGATGGGGTGACAAAAAATAACCTGCAATAATGACTATAAAAAAGGCGAGACAAGGGCAATTTTCAATTAATAATAGGGACAAAAATAATCCCCACATTAAAAAAATCAGAGTTGTTTCAACTGTAGAGTACTATCTGTCTGATTAATAGAGATAGAAAAAAATGAATGAAATAAACGTTCAGCCAGAATCTAACGTCCTGATTCGACGGCAGCATGGGATGATGAGCATCATCCTCAACCGTCCTCGCGTATTGAACAGCCTCAACCTTGAAATGATCCGTTCAATCCAGAAAGCCTTAGACGAAATAGAGGCTGATGAACGCTACCGGTTCGTCCTGTTTTATGGCGCCGGTGAGAGAGGATTTTGCGCCGGTGGAGATGTTAAGGCACTGGCACGGGCCATACAGCAGAAAAGCGCCTTGGGTGCAGATCTGATTCTGGAACAAGAATACGATATGCTCTTGCGCCTCCATAGGTTTCCCAAACCGGTGATCGTCCTTGCCGACGGCATCACCATGGGAGCAGGTTTGGGTCTGGCAGCTTCGGCAGATATGTCAGTGGCCACAGAGCGCACTCGTATGGCCATGCCGGAGACCAGAATCGGTTTTTTCCCGGATGTGGGCTCAACGGGCTGGATGTTTGCCAAATGCCTTGCAGGTTACCCCGAATATCTGGGCCTGACCGGCTATGAAATGAATGGCGCCGAAACCGTACGTGTGGGGTTTGCCACCCATTTGTCGCAATGGGATCGGCTGCCGGAATTGATAAATATTTTGGAAGGATATGAGACAAACCTGCCGAGTTCCAGGAAACAGGCTACAAAGCAACTGGCCTCGTCACTTGATCCATTTTTTAAAAAGGACATTATCGACAACATCGATATGGACGAATGGGTGGCAACCTATTTTGAAGGAAAAAGCTCTCTTGTAGAAATCTTAGAATCGCTGAGACAATGCAGTATACAAACCCGCCTTTGCGACCAGGTCTTTGATCGGCTGGCGGAAAGATCTCCTACGGCACTTGTGGTGACCCTGAAACTTTTACGGCACAACGAGCATCTTCCTCTTGAAGAGGTTTTTCAGGCGGAACTGGCAGCAGCGCGTTTTATTTTGAATCATCCCGATTATGTTGAAGGGGTAAGGGCGCGTTTGGTGGATAAAGACGACAATCCCCGTTGGCAGCCGGAAACCATAGAAGCGGTCAAAGATCCGGATTTGAAACTGTAGGCTTGACGGTTTCGTTACAACCGTTTAAGTGGAAGACATATGATATAACAACACAAGAAGCGCTTGAACATTCACTTTATTCAGTAGTAGTTGATTGGCTGGAGGGGTACCCACATGTCATCGAAGAAGACGCGCACAAAGACCCACAAAATGAATCAGATTGTATCCGAGGCCCGGCAGGACCGGGTGCGTCTGGAGAAGACCTATCGAGAGCGAGCGCTCAAAATGTTTCCGAAACTATGTGCAAGGTGCGGGCGTGAATTCTCAGGCAAGAAAATTCGGGAGCTCACGGTTCATCATAAGGATCACAACCACGATAACAATCCACCTGACGGCAGCAATTGGGAGTTGTTGTGTATCTACTGTCACGACAATGAGCACTCGCGACATGAGGTCGCAGAAGCCTATGGCGCGGCAACGCCGGGCGACGAGCGGGAGCCATCCCCTATCCACAGGCCGTTCGCTGATCTCGAGGCCTTGCTGAAGAATAAAAAGTAAGGGTTGAAAGAGGTCCAAAAACAATAATCAGTACTTTACTGATAATTTGTATCTCCTCTATAGAACGGTTCTGATATGTTATACAATCCTCTAAAAATGTACAAGAAATTAAACACATAAGATTATTTTGAGTATTTTATTGCCAGCGCTGTGACAATTCCCCATGTCAGGTTAAAAAAGACAACAAATACCGGAGTATACATACCGAGATCCATGCCAAAATAACCTTTGCCTGCTTTTAGCGGAAACACAACCAAGAGTTGTACAAGGGTGGGAAAGATGCTGATCAAAGCGCCCTTTGTAATAAGCCTGCTATTTAAAAAGGGAAAAACAAAGACCAATCCCCAAAGCCCTCCCCACACGATCCTCGGGTATAGCCAGGAAAGCTTCAGGGCCGGCGCAATGGCCACCCCAAATTGTTTTGTGATTCCGTATTCACCAAACGCCCACACCGTCAGGCTGTTTGCCAGAGCCCCCAGGCATCCGGCCGCAAAGCAGATGAGTAGTTTTTTCATATCTCTCCCTGATGTTATTGGTTGCCAGGTAATACAGAGAACTTATTGCTCTAATTCGCTAATTTTATGTCTCTGATTTTCTCCGCTGCCCCATCCGTTTTCCGGACAGGTTTTCATCCATATGGACGTCGTTGATATAAATGCAGTCATCATCCCACAGGGTCGGAAGGTCGGGAAGCTCCAGTCCTGTGGGATGCACCGCACCTCCGCTGACCAGCATGGATACGACCCCGCCTTTGGCCCTTGCAACAAAATATTCGATCAACTGTTCCGTGACATGTCCTTTAGCATCGACACCGAAATTGATGCTCATTGCGGACATCAGCATTCGGTTTTTTGCGGTCATGGTTCCGATCCGAACCGGTGAAAACAAATGGCTCAATGGGGTCATTTTCAGGCTTCCTTTTTGTTTCATATATTTTTTTAAAGCGCACGCGATTATGGTTTGTGGAACTATAGAAAAATAACGCCGGGGTGTCAATTGGAGGTTCTCCTCCACCGAGGTTCATCGGAATATGGGTTTACAACGGATTAGAATTATTTTATAGAAATCCCATCCTATATTAAACCGGTTGGGCCTGGTATTCACCCATACCCAATTCTATATACCTAACCCGGATAAGCCGGAAAAAAACAAATAACAAATCACAGATAACAAACAAATCACAATGACCGAAATTCAAAATTCTAAACAAGCTTTGGTCATTGGAATTTGGGATTTAATTGATATTTGGTACTTGAATATTGATTTTTTGGCATACAACTAAGAAACTAAAAAAAACAGAGAACAAGGTTGGACAATGACGCTAAGCGATTTAATCATAAATTATTTGGAACAATTTGGCGTGGAATATGTTTTTAGCGTACCAGGCGGTCCTATCGGCTCCCTGTATGATGCACTTGCACGCAGCGAAAAAAGGGGCGGTCCCCGTAGCATTCTCGCTCGTCATGAAGCGGGCGGGGTGTTTATGGCTGACGGCTATGCCCGTGAAACCGGAAAAATTGGGGTATGCTGTGCAACCACCGGTCCCGGGGCAACCAATCTGATTACCGGTGTTGCTTCAGCGTATACGGATCATATTCCCTTGCTCGTCATCACGGCACAAACCCGGTTGCCTTATTTCAGCATGGGCGCTTTTCAGGAATCCTCTGCGGATGTCACGGATATACTGGGAATGTTTGAACATTGTACCCGCTATAACACCATGGTTACCCATGCCGACCAATTGGAGAAGAAACTGGCTGCTGCGTTGACGACGGCTTTGCGCCCCCCAAAAGGCCCCGCACATTTAAGTGTGCCGTTTGATCTCTTGGGTTCTGAAAAAAGTGGTCAAATGGCGTTTCCAAATTTACACGGCCTGTTGACCCAACCCGCTTCGGAGGTGGATGTTGCGGCACTGGAAACACTCTGTCAAGAAGTATACACGGTATTAAACCAAAACCGCCAAGTGGTGTTGGTTATCGGCCATGATTGTGCAGGCGCCGGGCAAGAGATCATTGAATTTGCCGAACTTATCGGCGCACCCATTGTCACCACACAGCGTGGAAAATCCTGGATTAATCCATATCATCCTCTGGCGCGCGGTGTATTTGGCTTTGCCGGACATAAAACGGCCCGTAAGGCGCTGACGGATGAATCCGTTGGTCTGATACTGGCGGTCGGCACCAATCTAAACGAATGGTCAACCAGCGGATGGGATTCCGTCTTAATGAATGACATGCTGGTTCATATTCATCATGAAAGGGCCTGTTTTGACCGTTCTCCCATGGCGCGTCTGCATGTTTATGGAACCATCCGCACGATATTCAAGAAACTATGCTCACGGGTTGAAACCCTAAAGCCGGAGGGCAAACTCCCTCTGACCGGCAAGGGGAAAGAACAAGATATGCCCCTGCAATCGTATTCGGATCATCTAAAACAATCCCCATATGTGCCCCATCAAATTGAAGTCCAAGCACCGGACAGTTGCCGGCGGGACAACACCTCGCCACTGATTAAGCCCCAGCGACTGATTTGTGAAATCATACAGCGGTTTCCGCCTGAAACCCGTTTTCTCATCGATAACAGTAACAGCGTGCCGTGGTCCATCCATTATTTTTTTCATCGCCGTCCCGAAAACTACCATCTATCGTTGGGGTTTGCTTCTATGGGGTGGGCCATCGGCGCGTCGGTGGGTATGGCTTTGGGCACACGAAATACCCCCGTAGTATGTTTCACGGGTGACGGATGCTATTTAATGAGCGGCCAGGAAATTACCGTAGCCGTGGCAGAACGGCTGCCGGTAATTTTTGTGCTATTAAATGACCATGCATATGGAATGATCCGGCACGGCCATCGCTTGGCAGGTACGGAATCTGTTGATTTTGCGATTCCGCCGGTTGATTTTTGCATGATGGCGGAGGCAACCGGGGCAAATGCTCACAAAATTCGAGACCCTAAAGATTTTGAACACATCGACTATCAAGCGCTGTGCCGGCGGAATGGCCCGACGTTATTGGAAGTCACTATTGATCCGGAGGAAGCGCCGCCTATCGGTATGTTCTAAGAATAGCATTTTGCAGGTTTCTATCAGTAATTTATTGAGAAGTTATGTCAAAGTGAGTTAGGCTGGCATAACATAAATAAAAAGCATGGTCATGAGTCCTGCTGCAAAAGGGGTCATCAGCCATCCCACAGCGATTTTTACCAGCATCTTTGGATTGAGCGTCCGAACCCCACCCACGATGCCCACACCCACCACTGCTCCGACAACCGCCTGAGACGATGAGACCGGAACCCCGATCTGGGTAAAAAGATGAAGGGTCAGCGCTTCGGCCAGGACCGTCACAAGGGCCGTAAAAGGGTCCAAAGGAGCAATACCTTTACCCACCGTGAGCATGACTTTTTTGCCGTAAGTGAGTGCGCCCGAAGCAATACTGAGCCCTCCGATCAATGCGGCCATTTGACAGGACAAAAGACCCGATCCCACGTATATGCCGGTCACATTCGCCACGTTGTTGGCTCCTAAAGAATAGGCCCCGTAGCACCCTGCCATAAGGATTCCGACGGTGTAGATCGTGTTTCTATAGGTAAGACTTGGGATCGTCTTATCAAAGATAAACTTCAGGCCATGGTAAAGCAGATATCCGAAAATTATTCCGCCGATGGGTGTCAGAATCCAGCATGCAACGATCTTGATCAGCTTGGAAAAATCCGCTGAACCCGATAAAATTCCGGCCCCTATTACGGCGCCAACAATGGCTTGGGAAGTGGAAGCGGGAATGGCAAAGTAGGTAAGAATCGTCATAGTAATGGCGGCGGCGAGGGCACATAAAAAGGCCTCGATGGGAACCAGTCGAGAAAGGTCGCCGACAATTCTCATGCATTTGGACCCCTCGATAGTGGACCCTATCAAGACAAAGATGGCTGTCAAAAGAATGGCTGTTCGGTATTTTACAATACCGGTTGTGACCCCTGTTCCGAAGATATTTGCAGAATCATTGGCACCCAAGCTCCAGCCCAGAAAAATACCGCTTATGATCTTCCACACAAAAAGACTCCGTTATTTCTCCAATCATACCAATATGATTCACTCACTTCATGCTTAGGTGGATGACCTGGAGGTAATCGCTTGCATCCTCAATGACATCGCTGATGGAGGTCAGGCAGGAAAGAAATTGGGACAGGATTTCACCGTCCCAAAAATTTGTTATCTCTATCTTTCGTGCATCTCGAATCAGATCAAATTTAATATCGTCAATTTTTTTTTCATAAATCCGGATCGCCAGAATTTTTTCTCTAAGATCTTCGCCCTTTATCATGGATTCAAAGGTGATCAATAGCATCTCGCTGATGCGGCGGTTCAGGAAAGCAACCTGGATACACTCGCTTCTCAGCTGCTCAGGAAGCTTTAAATCCAGATATCGGTATGCGGTGTCCTCGAGCAGATCAAAGATGTTGTCGACAACTTCGACGAATTTACAAAGATCCGGTCTGAGATAGGGCAAAAAGGCCCCCTCATAAATTCTTGATATGATATCTCTTCGGATGGTATCCGCCGCCCGTTCAATATCCATGACCTGTTGCATGAGGCTCGGATTGTCTGTTTCAAGGGCTGTTTTGAAGAAACCGAAGGCGGTACACAGGAGCTTGATTTGTTTCGTTATGTGCCCGATGACCTGGTTTTCTTTCTTGCCCTTGGAAAATATCTTTTCAAGAAACATATTCCCCTCTTGCCCTTGCGATGATGGAAGCGGACATGACATCCATTAACGCCACCAAACCGATGATCCGATCCTGATCATAAACAAAGGCCCTTGCGATATTGGTTTCTTCCATAATTTTGGCAACTTCTTTAAAATCCGTATTCTTATCAATGGCTACAATGGGTTTTGAGGCAATTTTAGAGACATCGATCTTCTTTGGGTCGATTCCCTTGGCCAAAACTTTAAAGACCACATCCCTTGCTGTAATTACCCCGTATTCTCGTTCTTTGCCGGGAAATCGAACCAACAGAGAACGGATCCTTCTATTCACCATCTTTTCAACCGCATGGTAGACAGATCTTTTATGGTCAATCGATTCGATACCGGTTGTCATGAATTCTTTAACTTTCATCAGTAAAGCCCCCTGCCCTAATGAAAAGACGTGGTTTTTTTAAGCGCCGTTGTGAAATAACTCTAACCCGAATTGATCGTAAAAAAAATAGGAAAAATGTTTGCCTCGAATATGAGGCATCCTCGACTTTCGCTCAAATGGGGTATAACATTTCATAAGGTTTCAAAGTTTAATGCAGGACATTAAAATATTAACTAACCGGAAACATTATCTTTCAAATATCGAAGGTCAAATTTATTGTCAACAGGGATTTTTATGGGATATCGGGGACAT
>Ga0315535_1001398_pt1 | contig 16077 bp, 10 predicted proteins | sample SalMarSW160220MG_2_FD_203092 | JGI IMG/M metagenome (GOLD analysis project Ga0315535, IMG submission 203092) | Salt marsh sediment microbial communities from the Plum Island Ecosystem LTER, Massachusetts, United States - Salt Marsh Sediment SW1602-20 ...
CCGGCGGCCGCTTTGCTGGTGGCCGTGCTGCCGGCGGCCGCTGTGCTCGAGGTCGTGGCGTTCGAGGTCGTGGCGTTCGAGGTCGCCGCCGTGCTGGACCCGGAGGCTGTGCCGGACCCGGAACCAGCCGGCGCGGAGGCATTGCCCTTGGCCGCGCCGGAGGCGCTGGAGCTCGGGCTGCCGGACCCGGAGCCGCTGGACCCGGAGCTGCTCGACCCCGAAGCGCCAGAGCCGGAGCTGCTGGGCCCGGAGCCGCTGGAGCCGGATGAGGTGCCGGTCGCCGACCCCTTCCCGCTCGACGCCGGCTTGCTCACCGTCGTCAGAGTGACGACCGCCAGCGGCTTGTCGAAGCCGTAGGCGGGCTTGGCCGTCTTGCCCAGCGGCTCGTCGATCTGCAACCTGGTAAGGCTGGAGAGCAGCCCGTTGACGCTGGTGGGATCGAAGGTCTTGCCGCTCGGGACGCCCTGCATGGTCCAGCCCGCGGCGCCCTTGGTGAAGACGAAGTCGCCGCTCTGGTTCTTCACCTCCATGCGCGTGACGTTGGCCTCGTCGAGCTTGAGCAGGGTGGTGTCGATGTAGCCGGCGGCGTCGGTGCGAGCGTCGCTGGCGTGGATCGAGTGGCTGACGTACACGCCCTTGTCGCTCGCCAGCCGCACGTGGGTGCTGCCGTAGCTGGGCTCGGAGCCGATCAGCAGGGTCTCGTTCTTGCCGCCCTTGAGGGTGAGCGCGACCTTCCGCTGGAAGGTGTCGGCCGACACCTTGAGGCGCTTGTAGGCGTCCTTGGTGGTGGCCACCAGGCCGCTTCGCTGCAGGCCCACCAGCTCCTGCAGGAAGCTCGTCACGCGTGAGGTCTGGGCCGGGAAACCGCCCTGGTCGGGCAGAACCCAGCTGCTGCCGTCGCGCTTGACGGCGATGCTGGTGCCGTCCGAGCCGGTGACCGTGAAGGCGGTGATGTCGGAGGTCTGAACGCCCTTGCCGAGCAGCGGGCCGGTCTGCGTGCGGGGCGGCCGCGCCACCGTGAGTAGCACGAACACCAGCACTGCGACCTGCACCACGGCCACGATCGCGAGCCAGAGGTTGCGGCGGTCCGGCGGGTTGGATCGTACGTTGCCCGTTGCGGCGCTCATCGCGAGCCCTCCTGGCTGTAGCGGGCGGGCGAGCCGCCGCCGGTGGCGATGATGGGCGTGCGGTTGCGCTTGCGCCACTGCCACACGGCGGCGATCAGCACCAGGGCGAGCACGGCGAAGAGGTAGTTGCCGATCTCCCAACCGGTCTCCTGCCCTTGCGAGAGGTGCTCGAGCACGCGGGTGGTGGCGCCGCTGGCGCGGATGGAGAGCAGGCTGGCGTCCTCGGTCGACCAGTCGACCGCGTTCTGCAGCAGGCGCAGGTCCTCCGCCGGCAGGCTCTGGCTGAGGCGCCCGGCAAGGTTGAGCACGGTGTCGTTGGCGATCTCACCGCTGCCGATCACGACCAGACGGGCGTTGTCGGGCGACGAGGGGACGATGCCCACGCCCGACGTGCTCGGGCTGTTGGCGCTCGAGCCCTTCGACGATCCGCTGCTCGAGCTCGCCAGCGGGTCCCTCTTGTCCTTGAAGTAGCTGGTGAAGGTGCCGCGGATGGCCACGGCCAGCGGGTAGCTCTTGCGCGTCTTGCCGACCGGGAAGCCGTGCTTCGGGTAGCTCTTGAAGTCGGGGATGATGTTGGTGCTGCTACTGGTCCAGGAGTTGGGGCTCGACGAGAGCAGCACGCTCACCTTGCGCGCGCCGCTCGAGCCCTTGTCGATCGTCAGCGGCGACGCCCATGGCACGCTCACGGCGGGCAGGTCGGAGGTGATGGGCGAGGCGCCGTCCATGGCGCTGGGCCGTACGTCGACGAAGAAGGGGTAGTCGACCGCCTGCACCTCCTGCACCGGCACGCCGCCGACGCTGCGGGGGACCACCACCGGGAACTGCGTGTTCTGCGTGTCGAGCACCACCGAATTGCCGACGGTGACGCCGTAGCTCTTGAGCAGCGTGCTGAGGCCGCCGCTGACCTTCTTCAGGGCCAGGGTGCCGCTGTAGGGCTGACTGGTGAGCGCGTAGTCGCCGCCGGCCACCACCACCGAGCCGCCACGCATGAGGAACTGGTCGATGGCGAAGCGCTGCTTGTCGGTCATCCCCTGTGGGGACAGCACCACCAGCGTGTCGACGTCGTTGGGAACGGTGCCGTTCGTGAGGGACACGTTCTGGACCTTGTAGTCCTTCTGGAGCTGCTGCTGCAACGTCTGCGTCCTGTAGATCTGCTGTTGCTGCTGCCGGTAGGGGCCGCCTGCTGGCGGCGGCGTCCACAGCCCGACCACCTTGAGGAAGCCGTTGGTCGAGCGCTTGAGCGCCGCGGTGACGGCGTCCTTGACCGACTTCTGGCTGAAGCTGCCGGAGGGCACCACCACCTGCGTCTTGCCGTCGACGGTGAGCAGCATCTGCAGGTAGTAGGTGTCGGGCGAGAGCAGGCCCACCGGGATGGGTTGCACGCCGTACTGCTTCTGCAGCTGCTGCGGCGTGAAGGCCGCGCCCTTGCTGCGGGGGTCGACCTGCTGGAAGTCGAGCTTGCCCTTGGCGCCGCTCGCGAGGCTGTCGGCCACCTTCTTGACGATGCCGGGCGCGGCCTGCAGGCTCTTCGGCAACGTCGTCGGGGTGGCCAGCAGGGTGAGCTCGGCGGGTTTCTTGAGCGAGGCGAGCACGCTGCCGACATCGCTGAACCCGGCCACGTCCTTCTTGATCGCCCGGGTGAGGTTGTACTCCAGGTTGTTGAGCGTCACCGACGGGGCGCCGCCCCCCGGGTTGGGCGACACGTTGATGAGGTCGGAGAGCTTGAGCACCTGCGTCTGGTCGCCATAGCGCACCAGGATGGCGAAGTAGGCGTTGACCACTGACGACTGGTAGCGGCTCGCCACCTGGAACGGGTGCGGCTGGATGCCGTAGGCCTGGTTCGCCGTCTGCTCCACCTTGGGATTGGTGGAGGGGTCGACGACTTGCGCCTTGATGCGGCCGTGGGACGCCACCTGGTACTCGTGCAGCATGTCGGCCACCTGCGGGATGAGCGGCTTCAGTAGCGGGTGGGTGTTGCGGCTCATGTAGGCGCGGATGAGCAGCGGCTGCTGCAGCGAGTCGAGCAGGTCGCGGGTGGTGGCGGATAGGCTGTAGCGGTGGCTGGCGGTCATGTCGATGCGCAGGCTGGAGAGCGGCAGCAGCCAGGCGTTCAGCAGCACCAGGTTGACGGCGATCAGCACCACGCCGAGCACCCGGGCGCTGCGGTAGGGGCGCGTCATGGCGGCGCGGCTCCAGCGCTTGCTGTCGAGCGACAGCACGTTCAGCGTGAGGAACAGCCCGGCCAGCGTCAGGTAGAAGGCCAGGTCGCGCAGGTCGAGCACGCCGCGCTCGATCGACTGGAAGTGGGTGGTGGTGGAGAGCTCACGGAACACCGCCGCCACGCCGGCCGGCACGAAGTCCAACACCGCGTTGCTGCCGATGAGGTAGAGCACCCCGCCGATCAGCAGCGTGACGATCAGCGACACGATCTGGTTGTCGCTGCGTGACGACACGAACAGCCCGATGGCGGCATAGGCGGCGGCCATCAGCAGGGCCGCCACGTAGCCGCCGATGACCGGGCCCCAGTCGAGGTTGCCCAGCACCGAGACCGTGATCGGCAGGCTCACGGTGAGCGCCAGCGCCAGCGTGACCAGCACCATCACCGCCAGGAACTTGCCCGCCACCAGACGCCAGGCGTCGACCGGCAGGGTGAGCAGCATCTCCAGCGTGCCGGAGCGCTGCTCCTCGCTCCACTGGCGCATGGTCAGCGCGGCCACCAGGAACACCAGCAGGAGCGGCATCCAGGTGAACAGAGGACGCACGTCGGCGATGCCGCGCGCGAAGAAGGTCGACACCCAGAAGAACACGAAGAAGGTGACGAGCAAGAAGGTGCCCATGAAGATGAGCGCCAGGGGTGAGCCGAAGGCGCTGGAGAGCTCCTTCTTGGTGATCGCGACCGTCTGTCGCAAGTCCCTACCTCCTTACGCCTGAGGCGGTGGTGCGGACGTGGTTCGTGAGGCGGCGGGGGCGGGTCGGTCGCGGGCGGGCCCGGCGTCGCGGGCCAGCTCGTTGAACACCGTCTCCAGCGTCCGGGCTTCGCTGCGCAGCTCCCGGACGGGCCAGCCCTCGCGCTTGGCGAGCTGGAAGATGGCCGGGCACAGATCGCTGCCCTCCGAGCCGCGCACCACGAACGCCAGCCGGCCGTTGGGGGCGGCGTCGCGCATGACCGAGCCGCTGCCGGGAAGGCCGCTCAGGGCGTCCGCCACGCGAGCGGGGTCTGCCTCGCCTTCCAGCACCAGGCGGGCGGTGCCGCTCCTGGCCAGCTCCGAGAGGCGCGCGTCGGCGCGGATGACGCCGCCCATGATGATGACGGCGCGGTCGCAGAGCGCCTCCACCTCGGGCAGGATGTGGCTGGAGAAGAGCACCGTGCTGCTCTTGGCGATGCTGCGGATGAGCTGCCGGACCTCGGCGAGCTGGGTGGGGTCGAGGCCCACGGTGGGCTCGTCGAGGATGAGCAGCTTGGGCCGGTGAAGGATGGCCTGCGCGATGCCCACGCGCTGGCGGTAGCCTTTGGAGAGTTGCTCGACGGGCCGGGTGATGACCGGCTCGAGCCCGGTCGCGCCGACCGCCGCGCGGATGGCGCCGCGCTGCTCGGCGGCCGGGATGCGCCGGACGTCGGACATCATCAGCAGGTACTCCTGCACCGTCAGTTCCGGGTAGACGGGGGCGTTCTCCGGCAGGTAGCCGATGCGCTCCTGCGCCTTGCGTCGCTGCGTGAGCACGTCGTAGCCGTCGATGCCCACCTTGCCCGCGTCGGGCTGCAGGTAGCCGGTCAGGACCTTCATGAGGGTGGACTTGCCTGCCCCGTTCGGACCCAGCAGGCCCACGATGGACCCCGGCTCGATCTGGAAGCTCACGTCCGACAGCGCCTTGACCGCGCCGTACGATTTCGTCACGTTCTGTACGTCGACCAAGTTCGACCTCCCGCCTCTGCGTGCATGGCTCTATCCGGGGGTGATGGTGGCGGAGGCGCCGGCAGACGCAAGGGCTCGTCGCGGCGCACACACCCGCCGCGACCATCCCCGGCTGGCCGGGTTTTTCACCGTCACCCACATGGTCTACCAGATGGGAGATGAAAGCTCGACCAGCGTTTCGTGAGGCGTCTGAGTACACGGCGGCGGCCGGGCGCGAGCGATGTCGTCCCAGCGGGCACGCGTGGCCGCCGGCGGCCGTCCCCGGGGCGGGTGGCTGCGGGCGGGGGGCCGGCTCCGTAGAATGTGGCGAAGCTCGTTCGGCCGCTCTGGCCTGGAACGTCGCCGCGTCACCCTGTACCGGAGCTGACACCGATGTTGCTGGTGCGCAATGCCTACGCCGTCTCGCTGATCCTCACCGCCCTCGCCGTGCTGGTGCTGGCGGCGGCGGCCTGGGCGCGCCGGCGGGCCGCGCGCGGCGCGGCGGCGCTGTCGCTGCTGGCCGTGATCGCGGTGCTGTGGGTGGGTAGCGAAGCGCTGTGGTTGATCGTGGGCGCGGGCGGGGGCAGCGGGCGCTGGCTCGAGGCCCACCGCGCGGCAGGGGCGCTGCTGGCGGCGGCGCTCCTCGGCTACGCCCTGCGGGCGACGCGCATGCCTCGCCGCGGCGGACCCGCGCTGCTGTGGGCGGCGGCGGCGCTGTCGGTGGTCGCCGCGGCGTTGGCGTTCGGGCCGGTGGGCGGCCTGTCCCTCTACCGCTCGCTGCGGCCGGCGGCGGTGATGGGACACACCGTGACGGTGGGCGTCGCCAGCGGCTGGAGCCTGGCGGCGACGGCGGTGGTGGCGATCATCGTGGCGGCGAGCGTGCTGCTGCTCGCGCGCGCCTGGCTCCGGGCGCAGGGAACGGCGGCCGCCGGGTACGGCTGGACGTTGCTGGGAGTGGCGCTGCCGGTCGCCGCGGAGGCCCTGGCGGCGGGACTGCGAGCGGGCTCCTGGGCGCCCGGCAGCGGCGCGCCGGACCCGGCGTTCGGGGCGCTCTCCCCGGGCGCTCTGCTGCTGGCGCCTGCCGCGCTGGCGGCGGCGCAGGGGCTGCTCGGTGGGAGCCGCGCACTCAGCCAGGCGGCTGCGGCGGAGCCGGTCGAGCCGGCGGCAGGCACGGCGCCGCGCGAGTTGCTCGACCACCTCGATCAGCCAGTCCTGCTGATCTCCCCGGCGGACGCGGTGAGCTACGCCAACGCTGCCGCCGCGCGCGTCTTCCGCCCCACCGGGGGGCTGCCCGGGGCGCGCGCCGCCGTGCTGTTCGGCGACGTGCCCGAGCTGGCGGGCGCCCTGGCGCGCCGGCGCCGTGCGGTGCTGGACGTGAGCGTGCGCCGCGGGACCACGCTGCAACCGTTCGAGGCGTCGCTGACGCCGCTCTTCGCGGCCACCGGCCGCTTCGCCGGCACCCTGGTCACGCTTCGAGACGTGACCGACCGGCGTCGGGCGGAGTCGCAAGTGGAGGCGGGCGCGGCGGAGCTGCAGCGCAGCGAGGCACTGATGACGGCATTGCAGGACGCGCTGCGCGGCGCCCTGCGCGGCGAGCCGCGCGCCATGCAGCTCGACATCGTGCTCACCGGCGTGGCCGCCGCGCTGGAGCTGCCGCATGCCGCCGTCTACCTGCGCGACGAGGCTGCCGACGCGCTGGTGCGGGTGGTGGCGGTCGGCGGCTTCGAGTCGCAGGTGGAGCCGCCCCGCCGGCGCCAGGAGGGCCTGGCCGGTCAGGTGTGGGAGAGCGGCCGGCTGCTGACGGCGGCGGAGCTGCCGCTTCCGGCCGTGCGCGGCATCACGCCGGAGCCCTGGGCGGGCGCGGCGGCCGGCGCGCCGGTGCGCGATCGCGGCCGCGTGGTCGGGGCGCTGCTGGTGGCCTGCCGGCACGGCGACACGCGCGCCTTCGGAGCCGCCGAGCTGCGCGTGCTGGAACGCTTCGCCGACCTCGCCGCCATCGCGGTGCGCGACGCCGCCGCTCAGGCGCGGGCCGCGCGGGCAGAGCTGGAGCTGGCGTGGAGCGACCGGATCGATGCCTTGCGGCGCGAGGACGCGGCGGACACCGAGGTGCTGGACGCGGTGCTGCGCGCCGCGCGCGAGGTGGCGGGCTTCGACCGCGTGGTGGTGTGGCTCGCGGTCGAGGGTGGCAGGGCGCTCGAGGCGCAGGCCTGGCTGGGCTTCCCTCAGGGGCCTGAAGGCGGCGAGCGCTGGCCGCTCAACGGCGCGGCGCCGCTGCTCGAGGAGGCGTTTCGCAGCGGCCGCGAGATCGTGCTGCCGCAGGGCGCACCGCTGCCAGAGCGCTTCCGCCCGGCCGGCGCCGCGGCGGACGCGCCCCTGCTGCGTGCCAACCGCCCGGTGGTGCTTCCGCTGATCGGCGGGGATGGCGTGCTGGGGGTGCTGGCGGCCGACGATTCTCAGGAGGGGGTGGCGCTGGAGCCCCGCCTGCGGGCCCTGCGGCGGGTGGCTGCACGCGCGGCGCAGGCGCTCGAGCGCGGGCGGCTGCGCGGTGAGGCGGGTTGCCTGCAGCGCCGGGCGGCGGAGGCGCACGCCCGGCTCGAAGCCGCGGGCGAGCAGCGCGAGGCGCTCATCGCGGCGCTGCCTGCCGCCTACTTCGAGATCGACCTGAACGGCGTGGTCACGCGGCCGTCGGCGGAGCTGGCGAGGCTGGCGGGCGGCAGCGAGGACGGGCTCCGCGGCGTGCGCCTGGCCGACCTGGCGGCATCCGGCGCCGACGAGGCGCTGTCGCAGCTGGTGGGGCGGGTGCTGCGCAGCGGCCGCGTGGCGCGCGGCGTCCCCTGGGCCCTGCGGCGCGACGGCGGCGCCCTCGCGGTGGAGATGTCGCTCGGGGTCTTGCGCGATGAGGAGGGCGGCGCCCGAGGGTTCTTCGGGACGCTGTCGCCGCGCCAGAGCTAGGCCGCGGCGGCGGCGCGCCGCCGCCGGCCTCCGCCCGGCGTTCGGCGCGAGGCGACGAGTGCCGTCCTGGCCGGGCTGCGTGATACGCTGGCGGCAGCATGCAAGGGCAGCAGGCGCCATCGCCGGCCGAGACCCCGCGGACGCGCGCGGGCCGGCGATCGGTCGCTCTGGTGGTGGGCGCCGGGGGGGCTGCCACCGCCGCCGCCGTGGGCGCTCACCGGGCCCTCGCGCGCGCGGGCATCCACGTCGAGCAGCTGGTGGGCAGCTCGAGCGGCGGCGTGGTGGCCGCAGCGCTGGCGCTGGGCTGGGCCCCGGAGACCATCGAGGCCGTGCTGCGGCGCTTGTGGGTGCCCGCCGTGGCCCGCGGGGCGCGGCTGCGGGCGTCGCTGCGGCTGGCGCTGCCGAGGCTCGGCGGGGCGCCGGAGTTCGCCCTGGTGGATGGCGCCACGCTGGACGCGCGCGTGCGGCGAGCGTTCGGCGAGGCCAGTTTCGACGACGTTCAGATCCCGCTCGCCATCGTGGCCACCGATCTGGCGAGCGGCGATCGGGTGGTGCTGGAGTCCGGCTCGCTGGCCGGCGCCGTTCGCGCCAGCATGGCGGTGCCGCTGCTGTTCCCGCCGGAGGTGTCAGAGGGGCGGCTGCTGGTCGACGGCGCGCTCTCCGACCCGCTGCCGGTGTTGACCGCTGCGGGTCGAGGCGCCGGCGCGGTGGTCGCCATCGCCTTCGCCAGCGAGGCGCCGGGCCCGGGCCGCTCCGCCCTGGGGGCGGTGCTGCGCGCCCACGCGGCCGCCAGCAACAACCTCCTGCGGCTGGCGTCGGCCTACCACGACCTCTCGGAGGCGGTGGCGATGCTGCGGCTCGAGCCCGACGCCCGCGGGCACGCCGGCCTCTTCGACGGCGCCTCCGCCGGAACCGCCATCGCCCTGGGCGAGCGGGCCATGGAGGGCCAGCTGGAGGTACTGGAGCGCGTGCTGGCCGACGCCTGAGGCGGCGGGCAGGCGCCTGTGCCTAGGCCGGCTGACGGCTGTCGACGAGCTGGGAGAGGCGGACCTTGTCGAGGGTCTCGCGGATGGCCAGGCTGGTGGTCACCCAGGCTACGTTGAGCCGGCAGTAGCCCTTGCGCTGCTGGGTGGCGCAGCGTGCCTTGGTCTGGCAGGTGTCGACCACCACCATCCCCGACATCGCCTCGATCACGTCCAGGAGAGACAGGCGATCGACGTCCACGCGCAGGCTGACGCCGCCGTTGCGGCCTGGCTTGCTCGCCAGGAAGCGCGCCGCGGAGAGCTTCCGAAGCACCTTGGCGAGGAACGCCGGCGGCATCTTCAGGTCCTCGGCCATCCGCGATGCGCTCGCGCCCGGGTTCTCCGCGGCGTAGATCAGCGCGTGGATGGCGTAGCTCTCTTCTCGTCTGAGGAGGGTTCGCAGATCATCCATGGCAGCTCCGGCGGCAACCCGAGCCTGCCCCATGGTAGCAGCAAAACGCGGAGGGCATCCTCGGATTTGCCGGCACGTCCGCCGGAAGGCTGGCACTTCTGGCGTCGCAACTTGGATGTTGCTATCCAAATTGCTTCAGCCGAGCGCGGTCCGCAGGGCTCGCCGCGCGGCGCCCGGGGCGCTCAGCCGCCGGCCGCCCCGGGTGGCGAGGGTGGGCCGGCGGCGATCACCTCGTCCGCCACCTCGCCCTCGAAGTGGCGGAAGTTCTGCCGGAACATCGCGGCCACCTGCCATGCCTGGCGGTCATAGGCGTCGCCGTCGGACCAGGTGGCCCGAGGCAGCAGCACGTCGTCGCGCACGCCCGGCACGTGGGTCGGGATGGCGAGGCCGAACGCCGGCTCGGTCGTCATCTCGGCGTCGTCGAGCCGCGAGGTGACGGCGGCATCGACCATGGCTCGGGTGTAGCTGATCGGCATGCGGTGCCCGACGCCGACGGGCCCGGCGGTCCAGCCCGTGTTCACCAGCCACACCGAGGTGCCCGCCTCGCGGATGCGCCGGGCCAGCAGCTCGGCGTAGACCGTGGCGGGGCGCGGCATGAAGGGGCCGCCGAAGCAGACCGAGAAGGTCGCCTCGGGCTCCGCCACGCCGCGCTCGGTGCCGGCGAGCTTGGCGGTGTAGCCGGAGAGGAAGTAGTAGACCGCCTGCTCGGGCGTGAGGCGAGCGATGGGCGGCAGCACCCCGAAGGCGTCGGCGGAGAGGAAGACCACGTGCGCCGGAGAGCCACCGAAGCCAACCCGGCTGGCGCTGGGGATGTGCGTGATGGGGTAGGCGGCGCGGGTGTTCTCGGTCTTGCTGGTGTCGTCGAGGTTGACGCGGCGGGTCTCCTCGTCGACCACCACGTTCTCGAGGATGGTGCCGAAGTGGCGCGTGGTCTGGTAGATCTCCGGCTCGGCTTCGGACGACAGGTGCTCGACCTTGGCGTAGCACCCGCCCTCGAAGTTGAAGACGCTGTTCTCCGCCCAGCCGTGCTCGTCGTCGCCGATGAGGGTCCGGTCGCTGGTGGCCGACAGGGTGGTCTTGCCGGTCCCCGACAGGCCGAAGAACAGCGCCACCTCGTTGTCCGGGCCGACGTTGGCGGAGCAGTGCATGGGCAGCACATCGCGCTCGGTCAGCTCGAAGTTCATCATGGTGAACGCCGCCTTCTTGATCTCGCCGGCGTACTCGGTGGAGGCGATGACGACCAGCTTGTCGCTCAGGTTCATGGCGATGGCGGTGTCGCCCCGGGTGCCCATGGTGGCCGGGTCGGCGCGCAAGCTGGGCAGGTCGAGGATGGTGTAGACGGGCTCGAAGGCGGCCCTGGCGCGGCGGGTGGGCCGCACGAAGAGGTTGCGGGTGAAGAGGCTGTGCCAGGCGTACTCGGTGACGACGCGCACCGGCACCCGGAACTCCGGCTCGGCGCCGACGAAGACGTCCTGCACGAACAGCTCGAGCCCGACCGTGCGCTGCAACGCGGCGCTCCGGAGGGCGCCGAAGTGCTCGGGCGTCATCGGCTGGTTGATCTCGCCCCAGGCGACGGTCGCGTCGGTAGTGTCGTCCCTGACGATGTACTTGTCCTTCGGTGAGCGGCCGGTGTAGCGACCGGTGTCGACCACCAGCGGCCCGAGGTGCGCGAGCTCGGCCTCGCCGCGCTGCAAGGCGGCGGTGTAGAGCTCGGGCGTGGTCAGGTTCCAGTGGACGAGGACCGCCCGGCCGATGCCCAGCGTCTCGAACGACGCGGCCTTGATGCTGTGCCCCAGATGCTTCATGGCGGCTCCCCGGCGCCGGCATGGCGAAGCACGGGCGCTTGCCGGACGGTAACACGCGGTCTCAGGAGGCGTGCCCCGGGGCCGTCCAGGAGCGCGCCCCGTCGGGGCCGCCGGGGTCGCCGGAGGTACTATGGTGACGCATCCCGCCCTGGCCCCCGGCCGGTAGCGCCGTCACCGGGAGCGGCCCCGCGGGCGTAAGGCACCATGGCACCACCCCCCGTCAAGGCGTCGGCGGCCAGCCGCACGCTGCGGCTGTTCGCCCTCAACCTGCTGGTCCTCGGTGGCGGGCTGTTCCTGCTCTGGCTCGGTCACCGCGTGCTGCACCACCCGCAGGCGACGGAGCCGCCAGTGGCCACGCCGGCGGGGCTCGTCGGGGGCGACGCGCCCGGTCCGCTCACCTCGGGCGCGTACCGGGTCAGCCTCGACGGCAGTCGCTGGATCTCGCAGGCCAGCCTGCCGCCGGGGCTGCAGCTGAGCTTCCGCGCTCGGCCGAACGGCCTGGTGGACTACCTGGTGCTGCGGCTCACGGTGCGCGATCTCGGCGAGCGGCCGCTGCCGCTCAGCTACATCGGCGCTTCGCAGGACGTGCGCCTGCTGCTGGTATCGACCGACCCGGTATCCTTCTACACCACGCCGCTGACGCCGGCGGAGGCGCGGACCATCAGCGGCGACGCTCCCCTGGCGAACGGCCCGGTGCCGGCCGGCGGCGAGCGCCAGGGCGTGGTGGTCTATGCCATCGAGCGGACCCGCAAGGGCCTGTCGCTGCTGGCGCTGGCGACGGCGGCACCGAGCGGCGCGCCGGCCGCTGAGCAGCCCGCCCTGCGCATGAGCTTCGTCCCGGGCAGGTGAGCCGCCGCCTCAGCGCGTCCGGGTCACCTTCTTGAGCAGCCGCGGGGCGTCGGGGTCGATGCCTCGCGAGGCGGCGAGGCGTGCAGCCAGAAGCTGCCCGGTCACCACCAGCACGAAGCCGGCGGTCGCCTCGTGCAGGCCCTGGGGCAGCGGTACCGCGGCCGACGCGTGGGCCAGGAGCGAGGGGGCGCCGCTGATGACGGTGAGGTCTGCGCCGGCCTCGCGCAGCCGCGCCGCCACCTCGGCGTTGCCGTCGAGGCTGGCGTCCTCGATGCCGAGCAGCAGCAGGGGGTCGCCGGGGTCGACCACCGCGATGGGACCGTGCTGGAACTCGGCGCTGGAGTAGGCCTGGGCGTCGACGTAGGCGGTCTCCTTGAGCTTCAGAGCGGTCTCCAGCGCAGCGGCGAAGGACAGCCCTCGACCCAGCACGTAGAGGCTCTCGGCGTGGGTGAGCCGGAGCGCCGCGCGCTCCACCGCCGCGCCGTCCGCCAGCACCCGCTCGAGCGCCGCGGGTACCGCCTGGAGCGCGGCCATCAGGGCGGCGTCCTCGCCCCACTCGGCGACCAGCCGCGCCAGCACCATCATCTGGCTGGTGAAGGTCTTGCTGGCGGCCACCGCCCGCTCCCGGCCGGCGTGCTGCGCCAGGGCGTGGTCGGCGCCGGCGGCGAGGCGGCTGTCGGCGTCGTTGGTGATCGCCAGGGTGAGCGCACCCGCCTGCTTGAGCGCCGCCATGCCCTCGACCACGTCCACGCTCTCGCCGGACTGGCTGACCCCGATGCCCAGAGCGCCGCTCAAGCGCGGTCGGGAGCCGTAGAGCGTCAGCAACGAGGGCGGCATGCTCGCTACCGGCAGGCCCAGGGTGATGCCCGCCAGGTAGGCGAAGAAGGTGACGGCGTTGTCCGAGGAGCCGCGCGCCAGCGTGGCGATGAGCGGTACGTCGCGCCCCCGCAGCTCGGCTGCCAGCGCCGGCACCGCGGGGTCGGCGAGGATGCGTGCCAGCACCTCCGGCTGCTCGCGGATCTCCTGTTCGAAGTGGGTCATGCGCTCGTCCTCTCGGCGCGCCCGCGGCCAGGGCACGGTCAGTCGGGATCGGGCTCGGCACCCGCGGCGGCCAGGGCGTCGCGCACGCGCCAGTCGTGCTTCCACAACAGGGCGGTCACCTCCGCCAGCCCGAGGTCGGTCCGCGCCATCACGATAGCCTCGCGCACGCTCCAGCCGGAGCGCTCCAGGGCGTTGCGGGCGCGCGTGGCGGGCACCCGCGCGGTCTCGGCCACCATGGCGACGGCCCGGTGCCGCAGCTTCTCGTTGGTCGGGCGCATGCCCACCATCAGGTTGCGGTAGGCGCCGCCGGCGCGAACCAGCACGGCCGTGGAGAGCGCGTTCAGGGCGATCTTCTGGGCCGTCCCCGCCGCCAGCCGCGTGGATCCGGCCAGCACCTCCGGGCCGGTGTCGAGCAGGATGCCCACCTCGGGTGCGCTCAGCAGCGGGGTGCCGGCGTTGTTGGCCACGCCCACGGTGAAGGCGCCGCGCTTGCGGGCGCCGCGCACCACCGCCAGGGTGTAGGGGGTGCGGCCGCTGGCGGCCACCCCCACGACGGCATCGGAGGCGCCGATGGCGATCCGCTGCACGTCGGCGACCGCGGCGTCGACGTCATCCTCGGCGTTCTCGAGCGCGCGGCTGCCGGCCGCGCCGCCTCCCGCGAGGAGCACCACGGCCCGCTCGAAGCCGAACGTCGGCGGCAGCTCGGCGGCGTCCTGAACCGCGATGCGTCCGGACGTGCCGGCTCCGACGTAGACGAGCCTGCCGCCGGCGCGGAGGCGGGACTCGATGCCTGCCGCGGCCGCCTCCAGCGCTTCCGAGGCCGCCGCCACCGTGGCGGCCGCACGCTCGCCCGAGGCCACCACGGCGCCGAGGATGCGTGCCAGGGGCCAGGCGTCGAGGTCCCGGTAGATGGGGTCGGCGCGTTCGGTGCGCAGGCGCAGTTCCGCCGCCGCCTCCTCGGCGGGCAGCCGCCGGCCATCGGGCTCGTCGCCGCTCACGGCTCCCCCGCCCGCAGCTCGAGCGCCATGCGGTAGCGGTCGCCGCGGTAGGCACTACGGACGAACTCGAAGGGACGCCCGTCCACGCCGTAGGTGGTGCGCTCCTGCTCGAGCACCGGCGTGCTGCGGTCGATGCCGAGCAGCCGGCACTCCTTGCCTGTGGGCAGGCGCGCGCCCACCGTCTGCCGGGCGCGAGCCGGACGGATGCCGAACTGCTGCTGAATGCAGCGGTAGAGGCTCCCCTGACGCTCCAGCTCCGCCAGCCGGAGCTCGCCGAGGTCCGGTGAGAGGTGCGCCGACTGCACCGCCAGCGGGCTGCCGTCCGCCGTCCGGAGGCGGGCGATGCGCAGCACCGGCGTGCCGGCGGTGAGCTGCAACGCCAGCGCCACGACGGCGTCGGCCTGCGCCGGGCCGGCGCCCAGCAGCTGCGCTCCCGGCGCGAAGCCAAGCCCGCGAACCTCGTCGGTGAAGCCGAGCACGCGGTCGAGCACCTGCTCCAGGGCCTTGCTCTTGACGTAGGTGCCGGATCCCTGGCGCTGCTCCACCAGCCCCAGCTCCGCCAGCTCCTCGAAGGCGCGCCGCACCGTCATGCGGGACAGGCCGAGCCGCTGCGCCAGGTCGCGCTCGCTCGGCAGCGCCTGGCCGGCGCGCAGGGTGCCGTCGGCGATGGCGTTCTCCAGCGCCTTCCGGAGCTGCAGGTAGGCCGGCGTCGGCAGCGCTTTGTCGATGACGGGCACGAAGATCGTCACGCGTCCGGCTCCCCTGCGGTGTCCCGGGTGAACATGCCACTATTGTACCAATCTGGCTCGGGCACCTATACTCGAGTTGGATAGCGAGGGTGCCCAGCGACGCGGCCCGCACCGACGCTCGGAGGTGGCCTCACGGTGACGTACCGCTGGACGGTGCCGGGCCCCTCGCGCGTCGCCACCACCGACGGCGACGACGATGGGAGGAAGGCATGAAGAGGACCCGAAGCATCCGCTGGTTGGCGGCGCTGCTGGTGGCCGCACTGCTCGGCGGCGCCGCGGCGCAGTCGCTGACGTTCTGGAGCTGGCGCACCGAGGATGTCGACGCCTACGACCAGTTCATCGCGGCGTTCCACCAGGACCACCCCGACATCAACGTCACCTTCACCCCCTACAAGAACACCGAATACAACACCATCCTCTCCACCGCCCTGCAAGGCGGCGGCGGGCCCGACATCGTGCACCTGCGCGCCTACGGCGGCATGGAGCCGCTGGCGGAGGCGGGCCTGCTGGTGCCGCTGGGTGACAAGGTCCCGGCGCTCGCCAACTTCGACCCCAACGTGCTGAAGGCCGCCACGGACCGCGCCGACGGCAAGGTCTACGGGGTGCCGTTCGCGCTGCAGACCATCCAGGTGCTCTACAACAAGGATGTCTTCGCCAAGCTCGGCCTCTCCGAGCCGACCACCTGGCAGCAGTTCCTGGACGTGGCCCAGAAGATCAAGGCCTCGGGGATCGACGCGCTCGCCAACGGCTCCAAGGACCCCTGGACGGTCGAGACGCTGTTCGGCGGGGTGGCGCCTGCGTTCTACGGCTGCAACGCGTTCTACGACAAGATGGCGGCCGGCACCGCCACCTTCGAGGACCCGGCCTTCAAGACCGCGCTGCAGCGCATGGTCGACCTCGAGCCCTACCTCGCCAGCAACTACCAGGGCGTGGCCTATTCGGACATGCAGTCGCTGTTCGCCTACGGTCAGGCGGGCATGCTCATCGGCGGCAGTTACGAGCTCGGCACGCTCGCCCAGCTCGCCCCCGACTTCCACGTCGGCTCGTTCCTCATCCCGAACGACCAGGGCCAGACCTGCGAGACCTTCTACGTCGACGGCTCCTACGGCATCAACGCCGCCAGCAAGTACCAGGACGCCGACGTGCAGTTCATGGACTTCCTGGCCACCAAGCAGTACGGGCAGATGTTCACCGACACCTTGAAGCAGATCTCGGCCGTGCCGGGCGTG
>Ga0315535_1001401_pt1 | contig 16055 bp, 15 predicted proteins | sample SalMarSW160220MG_2_FD_203092 | JGI IMG/M metagenome (GOLD analysis project Ga0315535, IMG submission 203092) | Salt marsh sediment microbial communities from the Plum Island Ecosystem LTER, Massachusetts, United States - Salt Marsh Sediment SW1602-20 ...
GCAAAGTCGTTATTGCAAGAGAAATACTCATGATGAAACGAATCAATCCCAATATTGGATCGCTTATTGGAGTACTCATTTTCACATTTTTTGCCTTCGCTGAGAATCTGTTCTTCTTTGAATCAATTGGTGAAATTATCTTCTCATTTGGACCAATAATTTTGGCTGGTTCTATTGTTGCAGTACTTCTACTTGTTATCTTGGGAATGTTCATCCTATCCCGAAAACAAGGCAACATTGACAAAATCGTTGGGGAGATTTTTGGATTTGCACCTGATGCTGCGATGGTTGAAGTGGTCACTGGCGTCAATATTCCCGATGAAATTCTTTTCCAAGTCAAGCAGGATAAAGAAGAAAGAAAACCTAACAGACGAAGTGCGGCACTGAGAACAAGTGCATTAGCAGCTATCATTGCATTTGCGATATCTTATGTTATCATGTTCATTTTCATGTCCGGATCAAGCATATTCTATATCTTTGCAACTGTAATGTCTACTGTGGTAGCTTTTGGAGCATTCATGATCACTTTCATGACCAGAATAATGTGGCCTCTATTCCGACCTGGTCCAAGGAGTACAGAATGGGATATTCAGGTACCGTTTGCAAGTGATTTGCAGAGTTATTTGAGGAAATTCGTAGGTCTGGAATCCATAGAAGTGCGAGGAATAAAGCCGCCTGCAGATGAGATGTATGGTCTCATTGTCTTGAAGTTGAATGAAAAGTTTGAGGAAGAAGTCATCGAGGCAATATATCCATCAATGCTAGAAGATATACATGAGGTAGATCTAGCAGGTCCCCTTATTCTCTCTGAAATCCGTCGTAAAGAGATTGAGAAGAAACATAACAGGATCAGTTACAGTTTCTTAGGAATTGCTATTCCCGTCCTTGCTATTGGGATGATCTATGCGCTCCTTAACATTAGATTCCCTGACTTCTTCATAGTTTTCTTCCAAATATTCGCCATCTATATCATCATGACTATGATTCCAGCTATTGTTATGACATATTGGACGAGAAGGGAAGAGATCAAGTCTGATGCAGATATTGCAGTCACCTGCACTCGATTTAGAGAGACTCTCAAGACCCTTATTGATAATCACCACACCCTTCCTTACGGGAAGACCTCGTATAGGACTCGACTCGAACGTATTGACAAGTATCTTGGGCTGGATTTGAATACTGAACTCTCATAGTATGAAACATCTGAAAATGCCTATATACCAAAATCGTGTGAAAAAATTTGCCAGATGAACTAGTGTGTATACAATATCAAGGGAGTTTTGCACTGCAGACAGTGTTGACTGACATCGTTCTGTCAACGGCTGCATGTATACACCTGCTGGCCGAATTCTGAAAACTACCCATGTCAAACTAGTTGACTCTGTAAATGGCAACTTCTACGAATTGTGTGCGCTCTTTTCTATCTGTGAGGAGGTTAGAAAATGACAACTGACAAACGAACAATTCAGGAAATTAACGAAAAGATTAGAGACGGTAGCGTGTGCGTGGTAACTGCCGCCCAGATGACACAGATCGTGGCTGAGACGGGTCCTGAAGATGCTATGCATGAAGTGGATGTGGTTACTACAGGTACATTTGGTGCAATGTGCTCCTCCGGAGTGTGGATGAACTTCGGACATGCAGAACCTCCTATGAAAATGTCAAAGGTATGGTTGAATGATGTTGAAGCTTATACTGCGGTTGCAGCAGTAGATGCGTATCTTGGGGCGACTCAACCTTCTATCTCGCAGGGAATCGAATATGGAGGTGGTCATGTTATTGAGGACCTCATTCGTAGAAAAACGGTCAATCTGAGAGCAAAGGGAACTTGTACAGACTGCTATCCAAACCGTGAACTCTCTGTAGAGATTGGGATAGATGAGTTGAATCAGGCTGTCATGTCCAATCCTCGAAATTGCTACGAGCGATACGGAGTGGCAACTAACTCATCAGAGAGGTCTCTCAATACGTACATGGGAAAATTGCTCCCAGAATTTGAAAACGCCACCTTCTCTGGTGCAGGTGAGCTCTCACCTATAGTGAATGACCCTCAGTTCCGCACCATTGGTATTGGAACACGTATTCTTCTCGGTGGAGGCGTGGGGTATGTGATTGGGAGTGGTACTCAGCATAGTCCGACGACTGGATTTGGTACCCTAATGGTTCAGGGTGACCTGAAGAGGATGAGTCCTACCCTAATCCGCGGGGCAACAATGACTGGATACGGTCCTACACTGTATGTTGGAGTTGGTGTTCCAATTCCGATCATCAACGCTGAAGTAGCAAAGAGCGCTGGTGTTTCTGATTCGGACATTACTACAAGTGTCTATGATTATGCAGTTCCATCAAGAGACCGCCCAGTACTTGCCTCCGTTACGTATGAGGAGCTTAAGTCTGGAATGATTGAGGTCAATAGAAGAGAAGTACGTACATCTCCCCTTTCCAGTTTCAAAGTCGCTCAAGACATTGCAATGCAGCTGAAGGACTTGATTGTGAAGAGAGAATTCTTCCTCACTGAAGCAGTCACTCCTCTTTCTTCCAAAGGAACTGCATATCCGTTGAGACCGAAGGAGGTCTCTGGTCCCACTACAATTGTATCTACTGTTTCAGATCAGTTCATGCATAGGGACTCGGAGTTGTGTATCCACTGTGGGCTCTGCATCCCGTACTGTAAGGCTGGTGTATTTCAGCAAGACAGTAATTGGGTCGTGACTGATGATCAACATCTATGTGTAGAATGTGGTGAATGTCGTAACGTATGCCCTCAGAGGGCTATCACAGTTCGGAGTTGAGGCGATGACCAATGAAACGACATCATCTACAAATCGGTGAGACCATTGCCACGGTGATTGCACATCCTGAGTATATCCCCGTTGCTGAGAAAGCGGTCCATGAAGCCCGTTTTCAAATTGAGAGCTACATCTCACAACATCCCTATTTTGGAACTAGTCATGAGCCTGTTGAGGTCGGATCTGGTGCCCCTGATATTATCAAGAGGATGGCAGAAGCAAGCCAGCAAGTTGGAGTAGGTCCTATGGCATCTGTAGCTGGAGCAATCGCAGAATACACTGTCAAACAAATGATTGCTGCAGGAGCGTCACATGCTATCTTTGATAATGGTGGAGACATTGCAATGTATTTGGAGTATCCCATTATTGCAGGAATCTACACGGGGTCTCGTGGCCTCAATGGCTTAGGGCTTAGAATAACACAGACAAAGACCATCTTAGGTCTCTGCACTTCATCTGCAACAGTAGGTCACTCCCTGAGTTATGGGAAAACGGATGCTTCTATTATCTATTCAGAGGATGTGATATTAGCAGATGCTGCAGCAACCGCACTTGGGAATGCAGTCTCTCAGAAGGATACTCGCCTCATTGAATCATCTTTGAACAAGATTATGATTGATGGTATCAAGGGCGCGATGGTGACCATTGAGGACACAATTGGGGTATGCGGGCATCTACCCGAGCTTGTTAGGGCAAATGTTGACTTTGAACTGATATCGAAGGGAGGGCTGGTAAATGAGTAAATTACGAGCCTGTATTCTTGGTGCAACTGGAGTGGTAGGACAGCATTTCATTCGAATTCTTGAGAACCATCCTATGTTCGAAGTGGTTATGGTTACAGCATCAACGCACTCATCGGGGATGGAATATGGCAATGCTACCGACTGGACCGTTTCTAGTACAGTTCCTGAGTCTGTGGAGCACTTGAAGGTCACACAAACAAAGCTTCGGGAGATTCTCCAGCAGGATATTGATCTTGTTTTCAGTGCACTCCCCAGCAGTGTTGCATTCGACATTGAATCCGAACTTGCATGTGGAGGACTTCCCATCTTCTCCAACGCTGGCTCACACCGAATGGATAATGATGTACCAATTCTTATTCCTGAGATCAACCCTAATCATCTAGAATTGGTGAAAGAGCAAGACTACGGTAATGGATTCATCGTGGCGAACTCCAATTGTTCCACTTCTGGGCTTGTATTCGGATTAAAACCATTACAGCATTTTGGTATCAAGTCTGTTATTGTATCAACTTACCAGGCAATATCTGGAGCTGGCCGAAAGGGAGTCTCAGCTATGGATATTCTCGGAAATGTCATTCCTTTCATTTCTAATGAGGAAAAGAAGATGGCGTTAGAGACCAAGAAAATCCTCGGAGACCTCAACGATGGCAATGTGAAACCTGCACCATTCGAAGTGAATGCTAGTTGTGCTCGAGTTCCCGTTCAAGATGGACATCTTGAGAGCATTGTTGTTAATCTAGAGGAGTCAGTAGAAATAGATGACATCACTGACATCATGAACAACTTCACGGGAGAACCTCAATCACTGAAACTTCCTACCGCACCAACGAATCCAATCGTTGTCCTGAGCGAATCAGATCGGCCTCAGCCAAAGAGGGACCTCAGCATCAAAAAAGGAGACCTCGGTATGACTGTAAAGATTGGCCGGCTCAGAAAACAGGGGTCTCAATTGAACATGTTTCTCTTGGTCAATAATACGGTTCGTGGCGCTGCAGGCGCATCTGTGCTAAACGCTGAATTCGCTCTGGCAAAGGGGGTGTTTCATTGAAGGTCACGAAATTTGGTGGAGGTTGTCTTCGAACTTATGAGGACTTCATCAGTATAGCGAGAATCCTACAGGAGGCACAACCAGGGTCGATAACTATAGTCGTATCTGCAGTCTTTGGTGTGACTGATCTTCTCCATAATAGCACGAAATTTGCATTGAAGTCAGAGGGAAGTATCCCACTTTCAATAACGAACCTTCAAGCTAAACATCTTGAGATTATTGAACATGCAATAGCTGATCCATCCAATCGGGACCGTGCCCGGAGAACAGTAGAGGAGAAGCTCAAGAAACTCGAACGATTGCTCTATGGAGTAGCGTACATTGGTGAGGTGACTGATTCCATTTGGGCATTGATTTTAAGCCAAGGTGAACGTTTATCCGCGGCAATTCTGGCTGGTGTGTTGAGAGACCAGGGAATTGATGCTGAATCATTAGAGTCTGATAATATTGGTCTTCTGACAGATTGCGTGTTTGAAAATGCTACAGTCAACATTCCTGTATCCAGAGCAAATCTACGAAATCGAATTCTTCCACTTATCGAAGAGAATGTAGTCCCTGTCATCACAGGATTCTTTGGCTGCAATAGCTCAGGTCAACCCACATCGTTTGGTAGGAATGGATCTGATTATAGTGCAGCAATTATTGCTCACTGCTTGGATGCTGCAACTCTGGACATATGGAAAGATGTTGATGGTTTTATGACTGCAGACCCAAAGATTACAGAGAGTGCAGTTCCAATAACTGTCCTCTCATACGATGAGGCAGCTGAATTATCCTACTTTGGTGCAAAGATATTGCATCCAAGAACTGTAGAACCACTTCGTGGATCCGATATAGAGATACGAATCCGAAACATTCGCGAGCCTCACGGATTTTACACAGTGATTCAACCTAATGGTATCGCAAAGAAAGATGTCATCAAGAGTGTAACATGTAGTAATGACATCTCAGTCCTAAAAGTGCATGGTGCTGGAGTTGGATACAAATCAGGTATTATTGGAGAGATTGGCAAGCGGATGTCTGAGAGGCACATCAACATCTATTCAGTCATCACATCACAGACATGCATCAATCTCCTCATTGATTCTAGAGATCTCGTGAGGAGTCGAGAGACCCTTACCCCACTTGTAGGAGGAGTCATTGAGAGAATTGATGTGAGCAACGATGTTGCACTTGTTGCTGTGGTTGGTGAAGGAGTACTAAGAACAAAGGGTCTTGCAGCACGAGTGTTCTCAGCTGTCGCAGAGTGTGGAGTTAATGTTGAGATGTTTTCAGCTGGAGCATCTGATGTTGCATACTATTTCATTGTAAAAGTAGACGACATGGACACAGCAATTCGGGCTGTCCACAGAAGTTTCTTCGAGGAACCGGCACAAACATAACTTCCATACTGGGATGACTGACTAGTCATCCCGCCGCTCTTTATTCTCAACAGTTTTTACAAGGTACTGCTATCATTTTCTTGACTGAGATGTTCCGGAAAACAATAGACTATGATAAAGTCTCTAAGGTATATGACCAAGTACGTGAGGGTAATCCTGAGATGGTTATTCAAATTCTAGAAGAGGTTTCTCTAACTGATGCTTCTCTGGTTTTGGATGTTGGATGTGGAACTGGGAACAATACAATCCTCCTGTCTTCTTCTTTACGGGCTAGCGTTTGTGGACTTGATATCTCATTTGGAATGCTTCAGAAAGCATATGAAAAAACAAATCAGATTCCTCTTGTACAAGCCTCTGCAGATAACATTCCTTTCGCAGCTGACTCTTTCGACTTTATCTATATGACTGAAGTTCTCCATCATCTTCCTGATATCCCAATGACTTTTCAGGAAATATATAGAATCCTAAAACCCTCTGGACTCCTCTGTATTGTTACCCAAGATCATAAACAGATAGACAATCGCATGACTTCTCGTTTCTTTCCTGGAACTGCCACAGTAGACAAAGAACGCTATCCCGATATTGGTGTGGTTGTAGAGGAGCTCAAAAAAGCTGGATTCAGCACTGTGAAGTCGAAGATATATACCTACAGACCGATTCGCCTTGGTCTAGAGTATCTTGAAACTATTAAGAAGCGCGGTTTTTCTATGCTTCATAAAATCAGTCAAGAAGATTACGAGAAGGGTCTTGAGAATCTAAGAGCCGCATTTCAGAAGGATGAGGAGCTGTTGTACTCCGCTGAATATTCATTCGTGTGGGCGACCAAGTGATTATGATTCCACAATAACTGTGATCGTACATGAACTCTCAACTTCAAACCGAAACAGGACATTGATCCTTAGAGTTGTTCCACCAGCTTTTAACGCTTTGAAGAACCATTTCCCTCTCTCAGCATCTCCTCCAGTCCAACCGGGTTTCATATTTTCAGGATGAAGGTACTCAGTCTCAGTATTTGTATGGGATATGATTGAATCATCTTCAATAACAAATTCTGCATCCTCTCCAACTGAACCATGTCGATGAAACTGGTAATAGAATTCATCGCCCACTGATAGTTTCAGCACAGAATCTTCACCTTTGCACTCTACTCTGATTATTTCATCCTCTGGAGGTTTCATTACTTCTATTCTCCTAGCTTCTGAATAATTGGCTTTTTGGTTCTATATCCCTGATACACCAAAATGGATACGATAAAACAAACTACTGCTGCTATCGAAATGATGAGAATTGTTGTTGTCTGGATTTCCTCTGATGCTATTGTAGGCATACCCGGATGCCAGTTGACAATGATGATGTCAATGAGGTCTGTACCTAACGTTGAATATCGGTGTCGCATATAATTCAGAGTTCCATTCTCTTTTTCATATCTGAGATCGATTGTGATTGTAATAACACTACCATCTTGCGCCTGGAATGAACCTGCTCCTGTTATTCCCCATTCATCAGTTGTATCAACAAGCGTTGTTCCTGGCAAGCCAGTAAAGTTGGACATTTCGTTTACAAACTCCCAATCACCAATTGGGATTACAAAATCCTTTAGGCCTGTAGTGATTTTTACTGAATCATTCGCTCTCTCAAAATCACATATTGATTCTGGCATTTGTGAAGATTCATTGATTAAGTTTGGAATTGCGTCAAGGCTCATTACCTTGAGTATGACTTTCTCACCAACCACCATTTCTGAAACGAATGGTAAATCTGATGCAACGACCTGCGTATAGCTTGGATCCGCAAAATACGCTCTCTGCATCACATAGGTGAACTCCTCACCAACATCCACTCCCCATTCCAGAGTATGATTTGCTTGAGCTTCAACAGTAATTGGAACTGATGAGCACATCAGAATCAGTGTGAATGCCAATGCAAATGCTTTCAGTTTCATCTTTGTTCACCTTAACACTCGCAATCAATATTCGTCATAAAGAAGCTATTCATCTGAGAACTTCCAACAAATCTGCAATATGATCGATAACGACCACATCCGATATGATCTTGTCTACCTCGTGGGGATCCACCCAGGTAAGGAGCACAGGAAGCATCTGGGCGCGTTCTGCAGCTACACAATCATACTCAACAATATTTCCCACATAAGCACACTTTCGAGGATTTACCTGAAGTTGTTCTGCAACACGAAGAAGCATGTATGGTGAAGGTTTGATGTATCCGGGAACACCTGAGAACTCTATACTGCCAAAGAGGTCATAGATTCCATCTTTGTGCAAAAAGGGTCTTGGGTCGTTGTATCTATTGGATGCAATACCCAGTTTGAATCTCCTTTGCTGCAGTTCAAGAAGAGTAGCATGAACACCTTCGATGAGCGGTGGGTTTACTTCCTGAAAGAATCTATCCCATCTTTTCTGATACTCTTTCGCATAGCTATCAACATCTTCCTCAAAACCAAGTCCTTTCAAAAGGATGATGTCGTATTCTATCCACTCAGCTTCAGAGGGTTCCCAATGCGGATTTACGTTATTTTCTATCATATAATTCCAGAGCCATTGGTTCGCATCTACCAATACTTCTCGGATATGGTCGTCGGTAAGTTTGTCTGCACCATCAATACCAACATCGCGCATGAATTGCTTGGTTAGACCGCATATGTCTGAGGAGGGTTCGTATAGCGTTCCACCTAAATCAAAGATTACTGCATTGATTCCTTCGGCTTTCATGGCAAGTCAATGTAATATTTTCCAGCACTTGTATCCTTCGAAGGTGACATCTCAACTTTTTTGAGTAGCAGATTTCATAGTGAACTTGATTAGCCATGGAGAATTCTGAAGAATCTTTAGCAAGTGTGGAAGCCTATTTACGTGAGAATCCGCAGGATGCTTCTGCATGGAATGTCAAGGGCGTTTTCCATGCGCAGAGAAAGGAATTCGGTGAAGCGCTTCGATGCCTTGACCAAGCCATTCAGCTAGATTCTGAACTTGCAGCAGCTCATTCTAACAGGGGACGAGTTCTACTTACATTAGGTCCTGAGAAAGCTAGTGATGCTCTCAAATCATTCGATAGAGCTTTGAAACTCAAGCCTGATGACCTTGAAACTTTGAGAGATAAGGCGCTAGCTCTGAGAGCATTGAAGAAAACGGAACAGGAGCTAACAATATACAAGAAAATGAGTGAGATTTCCAATGAAGAATGGGGTATCTGGCTCCGACTTGGAGACCTACACCTTGAACTTGGTGACATAAAAAATGCTATCTCTAGCTACGAAGAGTCATTGAAGCTAAAGGATGATTTAGTTCCCGCCTACATACGAATGGCAATCGCACTTGCTCTTGAAGAACGATTTGATGATGGATTAAAATCCGCAGAAACTGCAACGAAATTAGATCCCGAGAATCCAGAAGCTTGGCTGATTCGTGGAGATGTGAATCTGCGAGCTGGTAAGCATAAGTCTGCCATGAAGTCGTTGAAGAAAGCTTCTGAATTAGATCCTACTAATGCTAGTGTTGAGAATACATTGGGTATGGTATCTTACAAGGAGGGAAGGTTGTCCGATGCTGTGAAACATCTCAAAAGAGCAATCATTCGAAGAAAGAAATACCCAACAGCTATGCGCAATCTTAGTCTGATTTTGATGGAACAAGAGAATTGGGAAGAGGCCTGTAAAGTCTTATCCGATCTCACTGCTTTGGTCAAGAACGATCCTGATACCTTTGACGCCTTGGCTACAACATACGCTCGATTGGATGATTTTTGTAATGCAGAAGAAGCTTGGGAGACTGCTCGAAAGCTGTACAAGAAGATAGGTGATAAGAAAGAAGCAGAACGAGTTAGTGTTCTAGGCCGTGCAGCACGAATTAACTGTCATAAAATGAAGAAAGCAGTAAAAGCAGCTCGAGAACAAGAGAAGCTGACCCGAACATTCTCAAGTCGTCGTGAAAAGCGAAAGAAGAGATAGATTCTAGGAATAGCTATTTTGATACGCTTCTGCAGCACCAGCGCTATCTCCCAACTTTGTCAGTACATCGCCCATCTTTTCCCATGCCTCCGAATAATTCGGTGAAAGGGTTACTGCTTTTTTGAACGCATCATAGGCTTCGATGTAATGGCCTCCTTTTTCAAGAAGTGTGCCATAATAACACCAGCCTGAATAATCATCAGGTCTTGATTGTACTAGTTGGCCAATTATATCTACCCTTATTGAACGATAAAAGATAACAACCGGACTAAATAGAACGATTAGTACGACTAAGACAATGAGCGGTATCATAGTATTATATTCGTTTTTCAACTATTGAATGATTAGATATAGCACCTTATTGGTCTGTCTTGTCAAAGAGAACTGATTTGATAAAGAAGTCAATACCAAAGCGGTCCTTTGTCATTTCCAAATACCATGGTCCATCGAGACCAAGCGATTGCTGAATCTCTTCGATGGATTTTCCTGATTCGTGTAGAATACGTGCTTCTTTTTCTATCATGTTGATGTAATCGATTCTGGTCTGGATATGCTCTCGCGGATTATCTATTGGTCCCCTATGAGAATCGAATAGGATCTCGATATCCATGTCTTGAATCTTCTCCATTGTTGCGACCATGAGTGGAATGTTTTCTTCAGGCATAGCAATCTTCTTCTTTGATGGTAATGGTACTGCATCAAAAGAAAAGAACCACCGTTTCTCAGGTTCATAGAAACCAACCATATCTTGTGCGTGTCCTGGTAGGGGTACGACCTCAAAGGTAAGGTCTCCAATCGAGAAAGTATCTGGCAATGCGGCCATCTCCTCAATTGGTTTTGGCTGACCCCATACGAAGTCAAAAAATTCCCCAATCTGCTGAGGGTTTCTCAAATCCTTCTGAGTCATCTCATTAGCATAGATTGTTGTATTTCCATCAAAGAGATGCAGACAACCAACATGGTCCTCGTGAGAGTGAGAAATATAGACCCGATTGATTTTGTTCTTTTTCACAAACTCTTCAAATTCCGTGACTGCATTTCCGCATCCTGCATCAAAGAGGGCATCTTTGACAAGATATGAATAGACAAACATTATCGCTTGACCATCTTGTTCTGTCGCTGTCTTGATGCAAGTTATGTCATCATTGTATCGAACAATCTCAATCATAGTACTCACACTGTGTAAAAGGTGGAATTGAGTTCTTTGGTCCACCTATATTAAAACCATATCTTCTCTGAGTACGGGTGGAGCGAATTTTCGTAATCGTTCGAGACCACGTATTTTCTCTCTTCTACCCATCTTTGCATCGTTTATCGCTTGTTCCATGAACTCGATTGCTTTGTCATAGTCCTTCCTTGGAACTGGAAACGGAACGCCATCCTTACCTCCAAACGCAAAACACATACGAACTGGATCTGACCATGATGGAGCCGCACCAAATATCATCTCGGAGATGAGCGAGAGACCTCGTATAGTAGCAGGACCAAATCCATCGGTCAACAACATTTTCTCATAATTATCCGGAGGTGTTTCGTACGCCTGTCGAACCGCATTCCAATTCATTCGTGTAGGGACGACTTTGTATGAAGGCATGACTGCATCTTGTTCATCCTCCATCCATGGAATTAGAGTTGATTCACCATATGCCTTGATGTCCTCAAAGTATCTTCTGACCCTCGATGGATCTTCTTTGATGATGTCCATACTGACCTTGCGACATTCATGAGATAGCTTGGAAGTCATATCAAGAGTAGTATCTCTCACCTCACCTGATATGAGACCAGAGTGAGGTTCATCAATGAAATTCTTGGTTTCTTCTGCTGTCCAATGATACCTCCGTGCATCATTGCTCTTGAAGTCCATACCCTGTTGGACCACTGTCCAGTTCTCTTCAGTATCCACAAAAAACAGGTGTTGATAGAGCTGATAACCATCTTGTACACCTGCATTGTCGACTTTGGCAACTGCTTTGCTTATATCAACAAGTCCTGCTCCATCAAGCCCAAAATCCTCCAGAGCTCGGAGTTGCTCTGGTACCTTCTTTGAAGCGATACCTTTCCCACCAATACCCACCATATTGTGAGTTTCAAAAGCAAGAGCTGATTTCAATACTCCACAGGTTACTGTTGTCGAACCGGAGCTATCCCAGTCATATCCAAGAACATTAGAGAGTGCTTGGAACCAGACTGGATCTGCTAGTCTTCTGAGAAGCTCTGAAGTGCCATACTCATCTACAATGACCTTGCACAACGCACTCGCCATTGGTATCATTCGTTTGACTAACCAATGGGGTGCCTTACCTGGATGTAACTTGAGATCTGCAACACCACTTCTCTTCATTGATTAATCTCCACTTCTATTTCCAGCACTGTATTGATAACTTCCTAGATAGGTATCTATACCACGTTATAATAATAAAAGTCCAACAGATACCCGAAACTACTCTCTGACCCGCATCTCGATTTAACGCAAGATACTTCTATGTTCCACCCATTCCTTGCTTGTGTCACCACTTCCTACATTCCAATGGTATGTAGAATTAGCAAGAGCTTTGTTAACTATCATTGGGATGGGATCCCTCCTGAAGACCTAGCCTCTTTCTCCTGCATGAATGCTGGTTCATTACTTACAGCAACAGAGAGTATTTCTATAGTACTTACCACGGCAGGGTCATCATCACCAATCTCAGCGTCATTACTGAGGCGGCTCATCTGAGCAAGGTGAACGGCCGCAGACTCTCCAGAACCTGTAAGATAGATATACTTTTTGAGTTACTCATGTTCCCACAAAACGTGAGAAAGTTTATTAACCATTCAAAATTCGGAAACCATGGGGAAGAGTTTCGTTCAGTTTCTTATTGAGCGATTTTTTTCTCTATTAGTTGGAGAGGATTAAAAAGATAACATCAGTAAAACGTAAAGTAGTTGAAGGTGTGATTCTTACAACAGTGTTACTTGTGGTTTTTTGTATGGTGCAGCCAGTTGCAGCACGACCTATAATTCCACATTCAGATGGTATCCAGAATATTTCAGTTGAAGTTGCCCACAAAATGCTGAAGAAAAGCAATTCGCCTAGGCCACTTGTGCTCGATGTCAGATACCAATGTGAGTACAATATGGGTCACCTATTCAATGCACTCCTATTACCCTACAGCCAGCTTGAAGCAAATATGAGTAAACTTGATGCTTACAAGAATCATGAGATAATAGTCTATTGCAAATCCGGAAACAGAAGTCAGATAGCATGTGATATTCTTTCACAACACGGCTTTACTAAGATTTACAATATGGAGGGAGGTATTATAGCTTGGATAAACGCAGGTTTCCAAATATATACAACTTATCATCATGTTACAGTCAATGTAATAGACCAAGATCTCCTGTTGCAGATACAACCCAGCCTTATATACCAGCCAGATAGCGTACCATGTGCGTGCACTCAGAATCTAACAGAATCGAATAACCAGACTGACTATCAACCAACGAATATCCAACCGTTACTAATAGAACAAGATGAGAGCCATTCGATAGTTAACATAACATATGAGGCCAACGGTACAAATTCGGAGTTCACTATCACAAATACTCTGCTATGGAGTTACAGTGAGCAGCTATCAGACGAAGGTGAGAGATCTGCAAGATTTGAAGTGATGGAGGTTGTTGGGCAGGATTGGTTTTCGCAGTATTATAGTCTTAGCTACTTCGTTCGACACTCGGAATACAATTTTACAATACAAACGATTCTGGTACCTTTGGGGTCAGATGCTTACAATAGTGCATTCACCGTTGTTAGCTACGTGCCAGCTGACATGTCCGAAATAGTTACTGGCGAATCTGTTGATTTCAATTCGTCTGTTTCACTCTCAACACACTATAAAATCTTGGGCATTGTCGCCAATAAAATAGGAAACCTCTACGGGAAGAGTGGAAACGAAGTCCTTGAACAATTCGCTTCAAGTTATCGCACGATGAGTGAAGAAACCAAATATCTGTCCAAACTAGTGAAACATTATCTCTCGGAATATGATAGAGAAATCCTAAACGCTTCCACACTCCTACTGGATACTGAGGAAAGTGATGTGTTTGCATGTCTTGGAAGTATTCTAATATGCTTAGCCGCGATTTTCGCAACACCTCAAGTATTAGCAGAATGTGGTTTGTGCTACCAATTAATTATCTGCGTTGCTGCTTGTCTGAATCTATTCACTATCTGGTGGTGTGTTGCTTGCATAGCAACAGGCATACTTGGCTGTCTACTCTGCGCCGGAGGGTTTCTAGCTATTCTTGATGGTTGCTATACTGCAGGACACTGTCTAGGGATATGGTAGAACTTGCAGTTATTCCAACAAAAAATGAGTAAGGATTTGAAGAATATGCAAACGGGCGAAACTGAACATCACTGGATTGTACGATTATGGCGCTTTGTTGTCTTGTTCCTGTATCTTGGTGCATTCATATTGATTGTCGCTGCATGGGTGCAATCTGGTGATTTTTCCGAGGCCATGTATCCCTTGGTGCTATTGTCGATCATTATCATAATAACAGCCGGGAGTGTACATCACGAATTTTCTATCAACATCTTTGGAAGGATGCGGAACCTTGCACCTGAGTCGGAGCGTAGGTTTGTCCTTTATAGTGCTGTTGGATTATATTTGGGTGCAATCGCAATTATCATATTTGCGTCTTTATTTGCAATGAAGATAATCGAATCATCTCAATTGATCATTGCATTGATAATAGGACTAGAGTGTATTGTTTTCCTAGCTGTTGGCTATTTTGGTATTAATCGTTTAAGAAAAAATGGCAAATATCACGTGTGATTAAGCATGGTAAAGGAAGAAACCCAACATCGAAGCATGACGAACTAGCTAAAAGATAAAGCATTCTGGACCGAGAAGAGAGCGAACTCTCTTCTCATTTTTTTTTGAATGTCAAGAACACAATCTCTGCGCATTGCATGGAGTAATATCATACGATGCTACCTGTTTCATAGAGTAGTCTATTATTGCTGAGGATATTGTTGTAGACGGTCATGATACTCTTCTCTAGTCACACTCTTCCTCGTCATAATTATAGGGGGCAGAAACATATCTAGTGCCCTTAGTTGTTAGGTTCTAGCACTCTTACATATAGGACAAAACATCGTTATCCTCTACCTTGTGATGTTCATAGGAGCGCTGTTCATTGCTATGGGACTTGCTCATTTTAGGTAACCTCCTAGATCAATCATAAATATCCCATATCCCTAATGGCTACACACACTTGATTGTTCTACAGTCCTCTTTAAATAATCTGCATACGCAAACAATAACTCGAGCCGATTCTGATATCATTAAGAGCACACTTTTGCAGACTATCTCGATATTAGAATTTCTTAATTGCACCAAAATAGTGGTATGACTTCAAATAGAATGTTCTCTCATATTTAATGAAAATGCAAAAAATAGACAACAAAGGATGGAAGTATCTCTAACGAACTCCTAGACAACTCTAGGTACTGCATGAACCGGGTGTGTAAGCACCAAGCTCCGGCGAGATATTCAGCCCACTGATACTAATGTCCAAGGCGTGCAGACTGAAAGTGTGTTCATAACCTATTTCCACAGTGTGAGTGAACTAACTGTGAGAAACTTCTATGTTCCACCCATCCCTTGCTTGTGTCACCACTTCCTACATTCCAACGGTATATAGAATTAGCAAGAGTTTTGTCGACGTTCATCGGGATGAAATCCCTCCTGAAGACCTGGCTTCTCTCTCCTGTTGTAGTTCTGGCGTATCACTTCCAGCAACAGAGAGTGTTTCCACAGTTTTTACCACGGTGGGGTCATTATCACTCTTGCCAGTTTCATCACTGAAACTAACAAGATCCGACTGGACAAAGTGAACAGCCGCGGACTCTCCAAAACCTGATGATAGTTCCTTTGTGGAGAGTAAGGATTTCCCTTGAGAAGAAGACTTCTTCTTTCGGGCTTTCGGTCATGTGCTTCGCACTACTGTACTAGCCCACTTACCTAGTCTATTACAATAATCCTCCTTTTTTAGGTATATACGTTCATGTTTTTTGTGATATCGATATGAAAATTGGATAATGCCCACTATTTCCTCGTAAGCAAAGTTTATTCGCATTTG
>Ga0315535_1001402_pt1 | contig 16053 bp, 18 predicted proteins | sample SalMarSW160220MG_2_FD_203092 | JGI IMG/M metagenome (GOLD analysis project Ga0315535, IMG submission 203092) | Salt marsh sediment microbial communities from the Plum Island Ecosystem LTER, Massachusetts, United States - Salt Marsh Sediment SW1602-20 ...
TTTCATTTTTTTTCATAAAAAAAAAGCGGGTGTGCCGCCAAATGTTTCGTCTTAGGAGTCAAAATTTCTTCTTCTCATTTTTTGACCTAGAATATAATTTTTTGCTCTTCGAGGTTGAATAAGCCCACTTATCTTGATATTGGTACAAACTTGCATGCAGTCTGATAAATTACACTCTTGGGCTTGGCATTGTTTTCTAGAAAAGTTAAGGTTTTTATGATTGCTTGCTCTGTTTCATTTAGCTCCTTCAAAAAGTATGTATCCCCATGGGGCCGTCGTCTAGCATGGATTAGGATACATGCCTGGGGCGCATGCGATCCTGGGTTCAAATCCCAGCGGCCCCACCACAACACCAAATTGCTGTTTCAAAAAGTCTTAAAGCAGTTTCAACGCATCTATTTTCAAATACTTCATTCGGGTATTTTTTCTACAAATTGTTTAACTCTTTGTCTATATTGTTTGAATGCTTCTCGGCCTTTCTTTGTTAATGCAAGAGTTGTGTGGGGTTTTTTGTCGATGTATTCTTTAGTTACTTCGATATATCCTGCGGCTTCTAGCTTTTTAAGATGCGCAGAGAGATTTCCAGAGCTCATTTCTGTTTGGTGCTGAAGAAACAGAAAGTCAGCGCTCTCAACGACATAAAGCTGAGCCATTATCATCAACCTGCTGGGTTCATGTATCAATCGATCTACATTTTGGATGTTTGCATCGCTATTGAACAACGGAGTCTTCACCTTTCAACGGGTACTTTCTAACAAATTGAATCAATAAAGAAGAGCCTACCAGCATTACTGTAACTCCAAGCATTAACACTAAGTAAGCGAAAAAGACTCCTAGAAAGTGTCCACCAACAAATATAGCTAACGCTAATACGCCATATGCATATAGACGTTTTAGCCCTGTTGCATATCCAAATAGAAAGCTGATGGTTAAACCGCCAATTCCCACTAAAATTAACCCATTTGCAAAGATGAAGTCGGTCCAAGAGGATGACTTAATAAGCAATGCAAAAGCCAAAAAGAATAATCCGCCGACAATCGTGAGCCCAGTTAAGATAATAGTTACTTTTTTTGAACCGCTAGTACCAAATTTGACGAACCCTATACGAGGCAGTGTTATCTTTCTTTTTGCAGCTATCCAAAGAGGCAAAACTAAGACAACCAAAAATCCCGGGATAAATAACCCGAAGCTATAATCCCAAATAAAGTCTAATAATATCCCAATAGAGAAACCTACGATGTATAAACTCGCAAATATGTCAAGCAATCCATCTTGGTGATAGGAGATGTAGGTCTTTCTTTCAATTTCTTTTAGGTTTGGTTCTTTAGCCACCATATTTCACCAATCATACAAAGTACTTTTCAATATATATAACTTTGTTTTACAAAGTACTTTGTAACAAAGAAAGCATCAATTGCAAATCCTCACTCTTTTTAAACTATTGAGGATTGTTAGTAGTTTAAATTGCTGGTTCAATTAGGATTTCTGAAAAATCTGCCAGTTTTTTACCTTTCGATATTGAGAGGGAAATATATCAATGAGAATTTTTTTGAAACAACGATTTAAGATCTGAAAGAAGGGTTTACTTAGACTCTGGAAATATTGGAGAAAAGAGAAAATGCAAACTCTCTTTCAATAGCTATGGCTATTTGTGATTCTAACCAGAGCCTTCTCAGCCCCATTTTTTTCCGATGAACTATTAATTATATAATACATTGAATTTAGCACAAATCAGTCTTTTGATCAACTGTATCGTAAAAATATTAAAAATTTTGATCAAGAATAAGGATGGATATTCTTAGAGAATATTCGATTGTCATCTGCATGCTTTCTAAAAAAATACTCCATAAGTAAACCATTAAAAAAGGAAAAATAGCACAAGACATGATTTTGCAATAACCCATTCCGATCGAAACCATCAAGAATAGAACTTCTCAAAAGAAACCAATTGCCAAAAAAGCAATCGGCTCACATCATTTGGGCAATTCCGCTCATTCGAGCCCAAAATAAATTTTTTCAGATTCTGAATCCATTCGGGTCTGAGATTCATAGACCCATCAATCAACATATCTAAATTGAAATTATTTTTATGTAGTTTAGCTATTTTCTTTTGGTTTCGGAATCAAGTTTGTTGCCCACTCAATTTTTTCTGAGTAGATTTCACGTAATTTTGGTGCGGTCGCAGAAGGTGATATTTTGGGTTTTGCAAGCATACGTTTTTTGGATTTAGTTATCGTGTTGTCTCTTTTCGGTTTTTTTCTTATTGATTTATAGCGTTCTAATCTCATAATCAATCTCTTCTACTTCAAAGCTTATGTTATCTAACATATAGAAGTTTGCAATCCGTTTTCTGAAAAGCGTAGCTTAGACAGTCATTTAATTCGACAAAGTTTTTTTATTCATGCTTTCGCGGATCATTTAGTAAATAAAACATCCAACAATTTTTCCTGTTCCAATTGCAGTTTTTGCACTAGGTAAACAGACACCGCTCTGCCAAATTTTTTAAAAAGTTGCGTTGTTCATGTCAAATTGCGTTGTTTATGTTAAAATTTGTGTTTAAGGAATTAGACCGTTGGAGAATATTGACGAAGCATCATCCTTGTTTGTCCCCAAAAGATAAAACGAATTAGATAGTTGAGGCATATTTGCGTTCTATTTGCTAAGAATTGCCTATATTGGATGGTTGGGTAATATATTCTTGCAGGTCGGGGAGTACGCTTTAAAGGCGATGCATTGAAGCAAAGAGCGCATCGGTTGAAACAGCAAAAAAATCGGTGCGCGACAAAGAATATGCTTCGATGGGCTGAACAGCAATGTTGCAAAAAGGCTTTGAGCAACATGGTCAAAACGGTGAAAGACCATGAAGCGACCAAGACAAACCTTGATGGGCCGTGAACAACATTAAGGCTCTGACTCGCCCTGCATTTTAATTATCAGCTTTTCTAATCGTCTCATGCTTTCTTTACATGTCTATAAAATAATTTTGTTGAAGAGATTTTGTTTCAAAAAAAGTAAAGAGGAGGATACAGGTTTATTAATTTTCATGCATGCATAAAAACGCGGCATGTCAAACAATCCAGAGATTTTCAAGGCACATCACTCAGAAAAAACAAAGTACTATGGCTTAATCTTCATCCTCATAATCGCAATCCCCATAGGCATAATTCTTTTTTTGACTCTGCAAGGGCCAATATTTTTTTCTGCTTTAATGTTCACGGTACTGCTAGGGGTGATTTTTCTACTTGCTTACTTTTCCTTTTCCACTGGCAGCGCACGATACGAATTGTCTAGCAAAAATCTTGCAGTGATTTTTGGTTTAATCCAAAAGAGAATAGATTATACTCGAATTGCAGAAGTAGAAATTGCAAATCTTAAACTTGTTTTGCGTCTGTTTGGAGCCAGCCTTCCAGGATTCCATTGGGGGTTTTATAAAACCAACATCAGAAATGCTCATGTGTACGCAACAAGAATTGAAGGAAAATTTATCGTACTCACTTTGGATGACGGGGAAAAAATTGCGATATCTCCAGAGGATCCTGAACGTTTTCTTAAAGCTATACAAGAAAAAGGGTATCTCTTTAAGGGCCAAACTGGCAAAGAAATTGCGCAACAAGCGCAATCTATCCAGAAATCTGCCTACATTCAAGTTCTGGCAGTTTCAATAACCTACATTGCTTTTCTGGGATATTTCTTTTGGGTTTTTGTACAGCTTCCTCAGATTATTCCGTTGCATTTCGGGTTTGATGGAGTGGCCAACCGCTTTGGCGATAAATCGGAACTACTATGGGTGGCTGGAATTGGTGTCGTGCTTCCGGTAATTAACGCTATCTTGACTTTGAAATTTGGAAAGTATGAGCGAGGTTTGGTTCTTTTGTTAGGATCTATATTTATCATATCTGTTGCAGTGTTTGTTTACGCCATTTACATGATAGTTTCGGCTTCCTGAAAAGGCCTTAAACCGCTGTTTTTTTTAAATAATTTTTCTACCTGAAGCATCAAGTTTTTGTTTACTTTCTTTATCAACCAGGTAAGGTATTGAATCGTTTTTTTCTTGAGAAAACACTTTAGTCCCTTTTTTGACTGCATACCAATGTCCCTTTTCGCCCTGAAATGAAAACATAATGCCTGACATGAAATTTCTAGTAGCATTTCCAGAATAAACAGTATTATTTTCTTGGTTAAGCAGTCGTTTGAACCGCCAAACTATCAGGTCATCCACCTGTGCCCATGTACCTTCATTAGCCCCTGCTAAGTAAGCAAATGTGCCGTCAAAGTTAAAATATAAAGGCGTCCAATTGTAGGCGCCTTTTGGGCCCCAATCAAAATGTAAAGTCCACAAACCCACCGGATTCAGATTCAACTAACCTCTTTCTCTAGAGTATTATAGGATTGTTAAATAATTTTCTCGCATACTAAAGATTGAAATAGATTTTCTATCGTTTCTTGGTTAACAATAACTAATCAGGTAAATCATGTTTTTCAACGATTCGTCTAATTGTTTTAATGTTTCGGGTGGTCGCTTTAATTTTCAATTCCGATTCTATGAATGGATTGGGTAATGCACCTTCTCCTCCGCCATGGGTTGCACTGTAAACTTCAGAATCCCTAATCATGAGAATTTCGCCGTTTGATTTTGGAATTGCCAAAGGCAACTGAAATGTCACTTTTGCCGGTGCAATTGAAAGAAAGGTAACCAAAGAACTTGTGCCTTCAATAGGGTCTTTTAAAGGATTACGCTGGATTACATGTTTTAGCTGTGAAATTGTCCTCAAAAAAACGGAAACCACGTAACTCAAAATTGTTCGCAGTTTGTTTTCGATTTTAGTTTTTAATTCTTCAGGTGCTAAGATGTTAGTCTCGAAGATCACATTGCCGCTTTGTCCAAAGGTGGACACGTTGTGAAATCCTAATGAAGTGAACACTTCTTCTAGTTGTTCTTTAGTGACAATATGGCTTCCAACGTTTATTCCTCTAAGGAAAGCCACAAAACGACTCATACGAACATTTGAAGCTGGGCGTTCTTAAAAATTGCTAATACATATAGAAATTGATATAGAAATTGATAATTGACTAAATCAGGTTTTTTCCTCTTCGCAATCCTTGTCTTTATAGGGAATGCTCAAAACGTCTTTGACTCGATTTGTGATAACTGGACCCAAACCGTGAACGGTTTTTTCCCAATCATCCACATTAATCAATGCATTAAGCGGCGTTTGGTAGGAATCTAATATAGCCGTTGCTTTTTCTCGTCCAATACTGGGCAAGCTTGCAATAAAGTAAACTTGAGCGTCAGACAAGGTATCACATTTTTTAAAGGCATGTACAATTGCGCTTCTTTTTTCAACAATTTGCTCTTGCCTTGCTGCAGTATAGAGGAAATCGATAGTTTCTTTTTGCGAAGCAGTGTTAACTATAGCAATTCCGTTTTTTGCGAGGTTAAACATTGCGCCCCAGATAGCCTGCGGTTGAATGTTACGGTATTTGTAGATTATAGGCAGGTAACCTTCCAAAACAATTAGCGATTTGGGATAAACATCCTTTAACCTAAATAGTTGCTCGAAAAGATAACGTCTGGTCAGGGTGTAGACAAAGTCATTAACGGTTTTGCGTTCAACTGCACATTGATCAGAGAGAATGTAGTCACCTTTTTCTAGCATTGCAGTTTTAATGTTTACTCCTTTTTCAATTAAGCCGGTAGTGATTTTTTTGGCACTGCTAGCTTCGCGGGTATCAATTATAATGGTTGTTTCTTCGTCAGGTTTCTTTTTTTCCTTGATGAAGGGAACAAGCGTTTCTGATCCAGACATACAAGCAACTCTGTTGAATAGGTAACCAGAACTCCAGTTTATTTTACTTGCGATTATTAGGGAATAAAATGTTATAGAAATTTTGCACTAAAAATAGGAAATTGAGATCACGATAGATGTGTAGCTCATTCATAACGTTTTAGATATAGGGGCTTTTTTGCTTCTTTACGTCGAACTTCCAGAGGTACATCATTTAGAGAAACAAGTTCCAACTCTTGTTCAGTGGTGAAAATCTTTCTTATAAAGCAAGTTTCTCCTTCGCGATAATTCATTTCCACTCACCTTAAAGTAGGCATTGACAAAAGAAAATATATGTGCTTGTGGTTGCTGCTCAGTTACAACAATCAATTAAGGTATTCAAACTCTTACAGAAAGTAAAAAAATATTGAATATAAAACCACGTTCCTGCTGAAATACGTTAGAATATCTAAAATTTCATTAAAATAACAAAAACAAAAATGAATGAAGGGAGTTTATAATCCCTTTTTGGTGATTTCTTTAACTGCACCTGCGGCGACAGTTGTGCCCATGTCTCGAATTGCAAATCTTCCGAGTTCTGCGAAGTCAGTGAATGTTTCGATTGCGATGGGGTGGAGTGGTTCCATTCGTACCCAGGCTGCGTCTCCTGTTTTAAGGTAGCTGGGATGCTCTTCGGACACTTGTCCTGTACGTGGGTCAATTTTCTTTATGAGTTCAGTGAATTTAACTGCGATTTGTCCTGTGTGGTAGTGAAGAACCGGTGTGTATCCTGCAGCGATAGCGGTTGGGTGGTAGATAACAATGATTTGTCCGATGAATTCTTTTGCAACTGTCGGTGGGTTGCTAGCTGGGCCTGCGACGTCTCCACGGTGAACATCATTTTTCGCGATTCCCCTAACATTCATACCGATGTTGTCGCCTGGCTCTGCAATGGGAATACTTGTGTGGTGCATTTCGATTGATTTGACTTCAGCCGTCTTGTTTGATGGCATAAAGATGAGTTTGTCTCCTGGTTTAAGTGTACCCGTTTCTACTCTGCCCACTGGAACAGTGCCGATACCTGTGATTGTATAGATATCTTGCACTGGAACACGAAGGGGTTTGTCAGTTGGTTTGTTTGGTATTTCCAACATGTCGAATGCTTCCATAAGGGTTGGACCAGTATACCATGGCATTTTCTCGCTTTTCTTAAGCAGGTTTTCACCTGTCCATCCTGATGTGGGAACAAAGTGAATTTTATCAACTTTATAGCCAACCATTCTGAGCATTCTGGAGACTTCATTCTTTATTTCGTCGTATCTTTCTTGGCTATAATTAGATGAGATGTCGTCCATCTTGTTAATTGCAACGATAATTTGGCGGATACCTAAAGTGAAACCTAAAAATGCGTGTTCTCTTGTTTGTCCGCCTGCGCCGATACCTGCTTCGAATTCACCTTTTTTGGATGAAACGAACAGAACTGCTGCATCTGCTTGGCTTGCGCCTGTAATCATGTTTTTAACGAAGTCTCTGTGTCCGGGTGCATCAATAACTGTGTAGTTATATTTCTTGGTTTGGAACTGCAAGAATCGGAGGTCAATTGTGACACCTCGCTCACGTTCTTCTTTGAGGTTGTCAAGGACCCAAGCAAATGCAAATGTGCCTTTGCCCATTTTTTCGGCTTCGTCTTGATATGATTTAATTGTCCTTTCGTCAATTGCTCCTGCTAAGTATAGTAGGTGCCCAGTTGATGTTGATTTTCCGGCATCAACGTGCCCCATGATTATAAGGTTTAAGTGGGGTTTATCGCTTTTGCTCATTTTTCATTCCTTCTATTAATTTATCCTAATTTTGAAATTCGTTAACACATCAGTCCTCCAATTATTTTAACATTACGATGTTACATCCTCCTGCGCTATGACTGAAAAACACAAGATTGATCCGAAAGCAAATACAAAAGAATAAGAAAAAATTTAGAAGTAAAAGAACTTTTAACCTTCAAAGAGGCTTACGGAACCTAATGAATACAAACTTCAAAATTGACGGTGTATCCGTCGTGACAACTACTTGGAATGAAAAAGAAAATGTTGAAGAGCTAATATGTAGAGTCAACCAAACGCTTAATGGAATACCTCATGAAATAATCGTTGTCGATGATAGTTCATTGGATGGAACGCTTGAAGTCGCAAAACAGTTTGCAGATATTGCTGTTGGCAAAGTTAGAGAAGGGCAGACAAAGGGTCTATTATTTGGAGCAAAGCTATCCAAATTCTCAATTATAGTAACCATTGATTCTGATTTAGAAAACAACCCGGAAAACATACCCGCCTTAGTAGAAAAATTAAATGTTTACGATGTAGTGGTAGCTTCCCGAACAGTTGTACCTCGTTTCTCAGAAAGATTAGCATCCATAACGTTGGGTAGAAAGATTGGAGTTTCGGATTTTTTCTCGAATTTCAGGGCTTATAGAAAACAAGCAATTGCTCAGAAAATTTTTGGCGGGGAAACTTTTGGCGGTGAATTCTTAGTTGCTGCAAGAAAACAGGGTTTTAAGGTGGGCGAAATCAAATATGAAGCTCCGCCAAGACGCAGTAAGGCTCGTATTGGTGGAACTATTAAGGCTAACTTAAGGATAATAGTTGCTACATGGAAATGCTGGCTTATTTATTTGTTTTAGTTTGCGTTTGAGTTGTGAAATAATTTATTTATGTTCGATTAACTCAATCAAGGTGCCGTCTGGGTCCTCAATAAAAGCAATTGTTGTGTTCTCATTTAGTTTGAAGGGTTCATCAGTCACAGTTACACCTGCATTTTTCATGCAGGAAATAGTTTCTTCCATGTTGAAGATTATAAAACCTAAATGGTCAAACAGTCGATTTTCATAGGGTGGCTGATCAAACTTTTCTTGATTGCGGTAAAATGTCAACTCTAGTGTGCAACCTTTACTTTGGGAATCTTGGAGAAAAGCTATTTCCGCGTTGGTCTGCTTGATTTCTCGGCGACTCTTAACTTTTAATCCTAAAAATTTTGAGTAAAAATCAATTGACCGCTCCATATTGCTTGTACGGATACTAGTATGTACAAACATACTACTTTCCTCTCTAACATTTGAAGTCTGATTTAGTTCAATTAATCCTTTAGTTGATATTTTTACAGCTTGTTCATCTAAAGCTTTGTTAAGGAGTGCATCTGCTCTTTGGATTTGAGAATGCTCTCTTGGAACACTAACAAAAGTGATTTGTTTAAAGTATTGTTTTTGTTCTAGGACTTTGCGGCAGAGTTGTTGAAGCTGAGAGTTTTTTACGGTGTATATGCCGTTGAGTTGTTTTGCAACCAGTTCGCTGTCGAGGTGACAGATAACCTCGTGGGTTTTGGTATCTTTTGCAAAGCTTAAACCTAACAAGAGTGCTCGATATTCAGCTTGGTTGTTTGTGTGGATACCAATGTATTGGGCAGCCGCCTTTATGGTTTCGCCTCCTTCGTTTAATGCTACAAATGCGATGGCGGCTGGACCTGGATTTCCACGGGCTCCACCGTCAGAAAAAAGCATCAAACGCTGATTCATAGTTCATTCACAATTGCCTGTATTTACAACTACTTATTTAAAGGCTTTAACAAATCAAAGAGTTTTGTATTCAATGAAATAAGAAGAATAAGGCGCGCTTCTTACATTCCTAGTTTGAGTCTTCTGTAGGTTGTGTAGTCTACATATTCTATGAAGGGGTTTTCAGCTTGGGATTTCACGTTAATTTTTTGGCGTTTTCGCTTGTCGAGAATTTGGCTTGTGGTTCGTAAAAGGTATGCGTCGCTTCCGGCTCCTGAACCGTAGCTAACCATTAAGATTCGTTGATCGGGCTCTGCAATATCAAGTACTGAGCCTAAACCTGCAGGAGAGCAAGCTGAATATGTGTTACCAAACTTGTTTATTACTAGTGAAGGAGAGAATTGTTCGTCTTTGAAGCCAAGTTCTTTGGCGATTCTGACTGGAAACGTTGGGTTTGGCTGATGGGGGACAAAATAATTAATGTCGGACGCTTGCAGGTTGGATTTTTCCATGAGTTTGCTAGCGGCTTTACGAACATGCTTAAAGTAAGCTGGGTCGCCTGTAAAACGTCCTCCGTGGCTTGGGAATGGTTCCCCGTCGCGACGCCAAAAGTCAGGTGTGTCTGAGGTACAAGAATACCAACCTTCAACTTCTGCGATGACATCTAGTTTCCCAAAGAGAAATGCAGCAGCGCCATAACCTACAAAGGTATCGAGTTCTCCTCCTGGGCATCCGCGTGGAGCTGCTTGGGAATTATCTGCACCTATCACCATTGCGTTTTTTATGTTTGAGCGGGGATAACTCACAAGAGCAGCTGCATCCTTGAACATGCTTGAACCTGCTTTGCAAGCAAATTCTGTGTCCACGGCGTCAACACCTTGTATATCGTCGTCTTCTTCACCTAATTTCAAGACCTGCGCTACCTTGGACGCAATTGGCTTAACTGCATACGGATTTGATTCAGAACCAACATAGACTTTACCTACAAGCGAACTATCTAGACCCGAATGGATAAGAGCTAGTTTTCCAGCTTCAACGGAAGCTGTAACGGAGTCTTCATCTATGAATGGTACAGCGCGCTCCATGTTTCTTTCTTTAATACGGAAACGAGAAGTGTAGACTCCATAGCCCACAATACCTGGAAGTTCATATTCCTTAGTTGGTTGGACGATTTTGTATTCTTGGTGAGGATAGTACTCGTCTGCAAGGGTGAAAGCTAATGAGATTGTTGGAATTACATCGCCTTTTCCGACTGAATAGCGTCTTCGGAACCTTGGGATGACTTCTCTGCCTTCAAAACTTGATATGTCAACATCTTGGCCGTCACAAAGCAATTGGTCGGTTAGTCTGGCGGGTACTCGAATTTTGCCATCATGGAAAGAGACGATTCCGTAGATAAAACTTGAGAGTTTCATGAATTTGTTTGTGGGTTCGTTTATGTAAGTTGCAAGTTCAAATTTTCCTTTATCGAAAAATAGATCTATGCTGGCCATTTTCCCGTAACTTTTTCTGCCGCAAATGCTACAGTAGTCGCGTACTTCAAAGTATTCTTTGCCGCAGCATTGACAACGACAAGCCTTAAGGCGATCTCCTAAGTACGAAACCCGTCGTTCGATAGGCTCGCTACTCATCTAGTTTTGTCTCCTAATATTGTAGCATAGGCTTTGGTTCCAAACCCTTCAAATTCGACGACACAGCCCTGTTTTGGCACACCATCAGCATTTTTAATTTGCCTTTCATCTGCGGTTCCGCGGAGTTGATGGAAAACCTCAAAAATTTGAGCGCCACCGGTTGCTCCTAAGGGGTTGCCGTCCGCTTTTAGGCCACCATCAGTGTTCACATAAAGGGGTGTGCCCTTCTTAGTGTAGGTATTTTCGCTATTCTGTAAGCCTTCATGAATACTTTTCCATGCAGTTCCAGGTCTGTATAAACCTAGATCTTCCAGTGAAATCATCTCCATCACTGTAGATTGATCGTTAACCTCAAAAACTTGCAAATCCGAGGGTGTTATGTTAGCCATTTTTGACGCAGTGTTCATGGCGTATTCCGCGGCGATAAAACGGGATAGGTCCTCTCGTGCTGGGTAATTTAGGAAGTCAGTTCCTGCGCCGAGTCCTAAAATGTGGATTGGTTGGTCACTTATTTCTTTTGCAACAGACTCATTGGTAAGAATTAACGCTGATGCTCCATCGGATATGGGGGCAAAATCATAGAGCCCTAATGACTTGTGAGATTGCTTTCTTGCAGCTAAAACTTGTTCAACAGTAATTTTTCTTTGGTACTGAGCATAATTGTTTTTGGATGCGTTGGCGTGGTTCTTGACTGCTATCTCGGCGAGAGCCAGATTTAGTGTGTCCTGATTTTGACCTGTAATATTATGTTTTTTAATGTAAGCGCGAAGCATTAATTCATGGTTAGATTCAGGGGTGCCCCCTGCAAAGTAACTCCACGGGTCATCAAGTAACATAAGATCATCACGTATTTTGTCCCAGCGGTCAGTCATTTTTTCTATTCCGCCAACTAAAACAGTGCCATAAACGCCTGCTTGAATAGCATGGCAAGCGGTAAGAAGTGCTGCGCTGAAGGAACGGGTTACTTCCATGGGTACATGGAGTTCGGTTAATTCTGAGAGGAACCCTTCTTCTAATCCCAGTTTGTTTGTGATGGGAAGAAGGCAGTCAGACATATAGCATGCTTCGAGGTCTTTGCGTTCGATACAGCAGTCATTTGAAGCTGCAAGCCAAGCTTCCTCGATGAGCTTTTCTGGTTCTTTGCCGTAGTATTCGCCAAACTTGGTTCTTCCAACAGCTATTATAGCAGGTTGATTTTGCAATATTGGTTCTCCGTTTGGATTTAGAGTTACACCTTTTCTGGAAAGGCTATTAAGTGTTTGCCATTTTCACATGTTATTGGGCTATTCTTTATGTAGATGAGTTGAATTTTTTCGCGTTCTTTAGGATTTATGGAGTATTTCGTTTTGTGTTAGTTGGCTTTTTAAGGTTTTAATTAAGTCTTGGAGTTTCAAACTCAATTCTACAGGATATGTTGGAGCGTTAGTTAATTCCTTGTACGGGGCAGGTAACTTGAATATGTTTTCCTGTGCAGAGCATCGGATTTCAAGCAAAGAAGGCAGTTTGTAGGACAGTTTGCCTCTATCCATTACTTTCGAAAGCAAGGGATCGCCCTCAATTTTTTCTTCTGTGAGTGCAATTGTATCTTTTTGGTAAAAGCCATCCTTGGATTTAGAACGGAACACCTGTTTTCGCCCGGGCAAGGTATTTTTGTCCTTGCTTAGTTTCATGATCGGCGAAAAAGTCTCTTCAGGGTTCATCGTTTCGCATAGCTTGTAAATTACATCAAGATACGGTCGGTCGGCGGATGTGCCCATTTTTGTTCCTACTCCAAACGCGTCGATTCGTGCTTCATCCTTTAGCAGTTGGCTAATTTGATATTCATCGAGGTCGCCGCTTGCAAAAATCTTAACGTACTCCAAGCCTTGCTCATCAAGTATTTTCCTTACCTGTTTACTTGTTTTTGTTAAATCTCCGCTGTCAAGTCGGACCCCTCCAAGTCTAAAGCCCTTTGCTTCAAGTTCTTTGGCTACTGCAGCGGCTTTTTCTGCACCTGCAATGTCATTGTAAGTATCGATAAGTAGAGTTGAGTTATTTGGAAAAGTCTTGGAGAATGCGCGAAAAGCATCAATTTCCTTTGGATATGACATCACAAATGAGTGCGCCATAGTACCAAATACTGGAATCCCATAAGCTAAACCTGCCAAAACATTGCTGGATCCTTGGCAGCCTGCAATATAGCTTGATCGCGCCACCTTCATTCCTGCGTCAATACCGTGCTCGCGACGCAAACCGAATTCAATTATAGATTTGCCTTTTGCAGCATGGACTATGCGTGAAGCTTTAGTGGCCATCATTGTTTGCAGATTAACGGTGTTTAGAAGGAAGGTTTCCACCAATTGAGCCTCGATTATAGGGGCAGTTATACGGATTAGTGGTTCATTGGGAAAGGCTACTGTTCCCTCAGGAATAGCCCAAACATCACCCGAAAAGCTAAACCCAGCTAAATAATCAAGAAAGTCCGCTCCAAAGCCTTGGTTTTTTAGGTAATCTAAATGTTCTTCAGAAAAGTGGATAGTCTGCAGGTACTGTAACGATTGTTCTAAACCGGCGAAAAGAAAGTATGATCGGTTTTCTGGAAGACGACGTATGAAGAGGTCAAATGTTGCAGGTTCAAAGTTATTGTTGTCAAAGTAGCTTGCACACATGGTCAATTCGTAGAAATCGGTAAATAGACTCATATTTTCTTGCTTGAGAGAGTCCAGAAAATTATTCATGTGATTATAGAAAAGAACCTGGCGATTTAATTCTTTCTGGCGCTTAATTTTTGTATTATTCAGTTCTTTTTTTCAACCGCGGTCCAGAAAACAAAGCTAAGGAGATTCTATTTTTGTTTAAAGAGCAAGAAGTTGGAGAAAAGATAACGTGATCTTAAGATCGGAAGATGTACAGCTATTGCTTGAAAATTACTAAGTATTTTCGGTCTTTATCCTCTGATTTAGTTAAACCGTGGTTTTTTGCGTACTCGTCTATTTTTAATCTATTGTAATCGCATTTAATTTGAATCTGAAAATGGTTTGGCTTTGCTTCAACCATAGAAACATAAGAAGGGTCAACTAAATCATTGACAGCTAACTCTTTCAACATAGCCATTGCTTGTAATCTATCCAAGGGTAACAGCCAACAGAACCTAAATTATATCGGTATTAAAAATCTTTCCTAAATGCAGAATTATCAGAGCATATCTAATGTTTCACTTTGAAAGTTATCTTGCATTTTTTGCAATTATAGGCTTCAACACAGAAAAAATGATTCCTTATGAACGGGTCGGTTTAGCAACATTTTTTCCATAATTAGGACATGATCCATTTTTTCAGTTTCACTTACCTCTCCACTGAGAAAAATGCATGTCTATTCGGGTATTTTAAATAGCTCATACTATACATCAACATAAAGTGTGAAGTTCATGTCTGAAGACGACGGTCCAGCAGAAGAATTCAGCGATAGACAAGCTCAAATGGAAGCAAATAAGAAAAAATACGAGTTTATAGAAGATCTGCCGGGAGTGGGTCCAGCAACCGCAGCTAAACTCCGTGACCTCGGTTATCATACCGTGGAATCCGTAGCTATGGCAACTAGCAGGGAACTTGACCCAGTCGGTGTTAGCGAGAAGAAAGCTTTCCAAATTATAGAAGCCGCACGGTCTTCCATTGGGATTGCATTTATTCGCGCTGACGAACTGTTCAAAATGCGCAAATCTGTAGCGCGCATCACCACCGGCAGCAAAGCATTGGACAAAATGGTGGATGGTGGTTTAGAAACTCAAACTATAACTGAGTTTTACGGTGAATATGGCTGCGGCAAAAGCCAAATGTGCCACCAGTTGTGCGTTAATGTTCAACTTCCTCCTGAAAAAGGAGGGTTAAACGGCGCGGCTCTCTATATTGATACAGAAAACACGTTTAGGCTTGAACGTATAGTGCAAATGGCAAGGTTTGCAGGTTTAGAACCTGAAGAGGCCGTTAAAAATATTATTTATGCTGAAGCCTATACAAGCGATCACCAGATGTTTCTTTTGGAGAACGCTGACGAAATAATCAAAGCAAACAACATTAAACTTATCATAATTGACTCGTTAACTGCACATTTTCGAAGCGAATACATCGGAAGAGAAATGCTAGCTTCCCGTCAACAAAGACTCAACAAGCATATGCACAAGCTTGTCGCTTTATCTCGGGCGTTTAATGCAGCGGCAGTCGTCACCAATCAAGTTATGGCAAAACCTGATCAGTTCTTTGGCGACGCTATCCACCCAATAGGTGGAAACATTGTTGGTCACACTAGTCACACTCGTATTTACCTACGTCGTGCTTCTCATGGTCCTATACGAATCGCGAGGCTGGTTTCAAGCCCATATTTGCCCGAAGGAGAGGAAATCCTTAAAGTCACCGAAAACGGAATAGAAGATGTCTCTGAAGAAGAGAAAGCAACTAAATCACGTGGACGCTAAGTATGCCGATATCTCAAGCTTTAGTTACAAGGTACTTCCAGCTCATCGTTGGCAGGCAGTTTGCCGAAGCTGAGCGTGAACTGGAACGCGTTAAACAAAAAATGCAGAAAACAGATTGGAACCGAGGGTACTTTAGAGCACTCTACGGTATGTATCTTTCCAGGAAAAGTAGTTCTGATGACTACGCTTTCTTTTCTAAACTTGACTTAAGTGACAAGGTTGCCTTGCACGCTTACCGGAAAGAGTTTCTTGACCAGATGGGTAATGGATTGCATGCTGATTTTGATCGTGGATATTTTTCTGCTTGGGCAGACTGCATGCGTATCTTAACTCGTATGGATATTCCCAGCCCGAATGGCAAAGCTGCTGGAGCTGAAAAGATTGAGACACTTCGCAGCGATAAGAGTCAAGTGACTATGGGGAATTTTCTGCAGAAAAATCAAGAAAAATAATAATGAAATTTTTTTATGCGACTACTATGTGGATTATTGTGTAGAATAAGACAAAGAAGGCTATCCACGCAAAAAAGTACATGCCTATTCCTGTACTTAGGATTTTTGAGGGCTTTTCTATCTTGTCTCTGAGGGCTGCTCGAAGAATGTAGTATGTAATGAAGTATATCAACAAGGCTACGGTTATGCTGTTTACAAGTGTTGTGATGTC
>Ga0315535_1001406_pt1 | contig 16044 bp, 18 predicted proteins | sample SalMarSW160220MG_2_FD_203092 | JGI IMG/M metagenome (GOLD analysis project Ga0315535, IMG submission 203092) | Salt marsh sediment microbial communities from the Plum Island Ecosystem LTER, Massachusetts, United States - Salt Marsh Sediment SW1602-20 ...
ATGAAGCTAGGAATGAAAACTATATCAAATTTATTAATTTAAAAATCATCCATGTCCTCATTGTCATCTTCGTCTTCTTCATGTTCGACTCTTGGTGCCAGAAATAGTGATAATTCACAATCGTTTTCCAATTTAAAAATGATTTTTAGAGGGTAATCCGATTTTAAGCCCATTTCTAAATTCATGGTGATTGATGATATTTTCAGGATGGCTTTTAAGAAATCGAGACTGTAGGAGCCCATGCAGGTTTCATTAATATTGCTAGAACGTAAATCTTCAAGATCGAGAAAATACTCCATTTCACCTATCGTTCCTATTGAGGAGAACAAGAGTCCTTCTCCTTCAGTAGCCTTTAAACTTAGCACTTCTGAGTAAATCTCCGCGTCTTTTATCGCTTCTACTAAAAATGCAGGTTCTATTTCCCAGTTAGTATTATATTCTATTTCATATAATCTATCCAAGTGAAGATTTTCAATTTCGTTTTCTGAAAGTGCTAAACTAAAAGTACGCGTCAATTTTTTCTCTTCATCGGTTGTGCGTTGCAATTTTATTTTTATTTTGTTATCTGCTTCCTTGAATGCTATTTCAAGCGAATCATTTAAAGTACTCCTCTTGAGGATCTTATCCAAATCATCTATATTTAGATCGATATCCAATTTCTTATCGCAAGAAAATTCATCGAAATCTTCCCCCTTGATCTTAAGCTGTAACAAACAAATACGACTATCGTCAAACGCAAGTATCGTTAATCCCTTAGGGGTGATCTTGAACTTAGCCTCAGTGACAATACTCGCGAGAGTTTCGATAATGACTCTTAAGACCCGACTTTTATCTAATTTTAACGAAAATGACATAATTTAAACGTTCCTTTACTTTTTTCTTCGTGTTAAATATGTTTTAATGACAATATATATAAAATTCGGTATTAGACCTTTAATAAATACTTAGTATTTATTTCTGGAATAATTATTTATAGTCACCTCAAAATTATAAAATTTTACCACAATTCGAGAAGGTATTAGAAATGGAAGAAAATAAAGATAAATTAAAGACCTCCGCTAAACGCGTAATGATAAAAGATCTCGAACAAGTTGAGATCGGTTCATCAATTCAAATTATGGGATTTGTAAAAGGAAATATCGAAGGTCAAAAAATTATCCTCGATGATAAAACTGGAGAAATTACGATTCATATCAAAAAACTCAAATTTCCATTCAAGACGGGGGACATTGTGAATGTTTTTGCAAATGTCAAACCCACGATGGAGGGTGAAAAAAAATTGGAGGCTCTTTTTTTCCAAGACATGACTGGCCTCAATTTTGAGCATTACCAGACACTCTATGAAATGAAAAAAGAATTGATTAAATGATTTTAATTTTTGAAAGAATAATTCTCAACCTTAACCCCTTTTTGAAGGAAAACTTTTTTAGAGATCCAACTTTTGTTAATATAATCTACTTAATTTTAAAAAACTCTTTAAAATGGTTTGTTTTTGCCCCGAATGTTCTAGTCTTTTACGCGAAAAAAATGTAAATGGAACGTATATACTAGCTTGTCGTTGTGGATATGAAGAAGTAAATGCTTCTCACGAAGCTGATCTGAAAAAAAAAATCGAAAAAAAGAAAAACGCAATAAGAAAGAATTTAGTCGTGATTAAAGAGGAAGATAAAATAATAGTCCACCCTTTAGTCTCTAAATATTGCCCTAAATGTAACCATAAGGAAGCAGAGGCTTGGCAAGAGCAGACCAGAAGTGCAGATGAACCAAGTACCTCGTTTTTTAAATGTACCAAGTGCAAGCATACTTGGCGCGAGTATTAAAAGAATATTCTCTTTTTCCAGGTATCACTCCTAGATACATGATTCTTCGTGAAAGGAATCTTTCACGAAAAAAGGAAATTTTTTTCTAAAATTAAACGAATATGATCTATTTTTATAATGAATGAGAACCAAGCTGATCTTAGCGCTTATTTTTCAAAATTTTTAATATGTGAGTTACTTTAATACCACTTGATTGAATAAATCCCAAGGATTCATAAAAGGAACCAGCATTTGGAATATCCGTGTATAATCGTAGCATTTCAAAATTCTCCACTGCCATATTAATAATTCTTCTAAGCAATACTGTAGCAAATCCTTTTCTACGATGTTTTTGTGATATATATACATGTCGAATTCGTCCTATACCAGGATCTTCGATATATGGATCAATATTCAATCCACCAATACCTATACATGAATTAGATAAAAAGATTCCGAGTAAAATCTCACCCTCCTTAGAAAAATCATTTATTCCGCTCTTCCAGTCGTCAATTGCTCTCCTTACGAAACTATAACCTTCAGAATACGCTTCAATAGCTAAATTTTTTAGTAATCCAAAAGATGAATCAGTAATTTGCTTGATTTCTACTTTCATCGTGAAATCCAGCGATTGTTAGTATTAAAATTAGGAGATATTAGGATAAAACTTCTAAAATCTTAGTTAAAACTCGTGCCTTGCCTCCAGTGGATTGTAACAGTACTTTCCCACATACAAGGCATTCGACATCCGTAGCAGAACATCCAAAAACAATCTGTTGATTTCCGCAATTCAAACATTTAACTCTTAAAAACCTGCTATTCGGTTGCGGGATCAAATCTTTTTCTTTTTTCTTCTTAGGCATGATTAAATAACAACTCTATACTTCTTGTAATTCAAATTTTTTAACTCGATACGACTTTGCATATTGCTTCTTACCGCATTCTCCACACTCTAATATGGGTAAAGTTCGTTTGTTTAACTTGGCGTTTTTATGAAAGATCTCCTTTGGAAATGAGCCGTAACCTCTCTTTTTTCTTTCAACTCTTCTTCTTCCCTGATTTAGCATACGCTCTTTCCCTTTTTTATATACCGATACATTATGCTGTGTATGTGTTTTACACTTAGGACAATAACGGTTAACTGTTCTTGGATAACGAATATGAATCCACTCGAGCTTTTGATGACAATCGATTAAAATGATATATTGTAATCTAATTAAGCAATAATTATAAATTTTATTATTTCCTTAGCCTAAGCTCTTAAATTATGAATTATTAGTCACGATTAATAGATAACATTTAAAATCATAGATTCATAATTTTAATAAATTTTTAGATTGGGATTGCGATGTTTAAAGAAAAATTTAAAGAGGGAATTATAACCGCAAAAGATTTCACTAGGGATGATATTGAATATATACTGAAGAAAGCACGAGAAATGACCCGTAATGATATAAATTCGCAACTTTTAAGCAATAAAATTTTAGCTACGTTATTTTTTGAACCCTCTACACGAACCAGGTTAAGTTTTGAATCTGCAATGCATAGATTGGGTGGAAGTGTAATTGGTTTTCATAAGGGAGATGTTTCATCGGTCACAAAAGGAGAAACGCTTGCAGATACGATCAGAACAGTAGAGAATTATAGCGATTGTATTGTAATTCGTCATAATTTGGAGGGAGCAGCAAAATTAGCGTCGAAGTTTTCGAAAATTCCTATTATAAATGCGGGTTCGGGTAGTGGTGAACATCCTACTCAAGCATTATTGGATCTATTGGCCATAACTGAAGAAGGACAAAAGTTGGACGGTATGAATATCGGAATCATGGGTGACCTCAAGTATGGGAGAACTGTTCATTCTTTAACAATTCTTTTGTCTAATTATGATGCGAATATCTATTTAATAAGTCCAACTGAACTGATGTTAAGAAATCGAGATAAGGATTTCCTACAAAGAAGGCAAGTGAAATATAAAGAAATCACCCAGTATCGTAGGATTTTAGATGTGCTTGATGTGTTATACATGACACGAATCCAAAAAGAAAGGTTTCCAGATCAAGAGGAATATGATCGAGTGAAGAATTTTTATGTATTTAGAACAGAAGATCTTGAGGATACAAAAGAAAATTTCAAACTCATGCATCCCTTACCGAGAATTACAGAGATCTCTCCAGAAGTAGATAGTTCCCCCAAGGCTATTTATTTCAAGCAAACTCACTATGGTATTCCAATGAGAAAAGCAATATTAGCAGAATTATTATCTGATTAAATTTTGCCTTATTTTATGAATAACGCATTCATTTTGGATGTTTTTAATAAATTCAATAAGTTCAACCGACTTGCATCATCATCAATGTCTTGAAAATAAAAAAAGTTCCCCCCATCAAGTATTGATTGGAATTTTTTAAACAATTCAAGCTGTTTATCGATTGGTAGAGTCGTTTCTTGTCTAATAATGGAACTAGAATAATATTTTGACTTTAATGAAGGATCAATAGGATTGTTATTGGAAAAATTTATCAAATGATGGGGTTGAGTTAAGACATAATTTTCTTCTAATCTTTTATTTTTTTTGATGATCCTTTGCTTTATTTTCCCCAATACTTTCAAGGAAAAATTCTCACTAACTTCAATTCGATCCAACTCAATTCCACAATGATGTTCTATTGCCTCGTTTAATCCTATAAAGCTTACTGCTTTTGTTGAATATTTTATGAGATTTTCTGGCGTGTCATTAAAATATGTCTCACATGCATTAATCCAACGCTTTTGAGAATTCAATTTCTGGTTAACTAACTCTTTTTTAATTTCAAAAAACTTGAATACGTTAGAAACTTGCTCGTGCAGATTTTCTTCAAAAATATCATCATCTCCATTTGAATTTATTGCGATTTTATGCAAGTTTATCAAAATCTTGTCGAGGATTATATGATTAGCATTGAGCGGTTCTTGGAGAGGACGTGCTTTTTTTATACTAATCGCAGTTGAATTTAATGCTCCAGTCATTTCTTTGCTATAAAAAAGAACATTATTTTCAAGTTGTGTAAGGATTTGATGGTAATCTAAAAGATCCATGCCCACATATTCAAATAAAATAAGTGGAAGAACGTTTACCAAATTTGATGTGCATCCCTTAATCATGCAATCGAAAAATGATCCAACTTCAGTTTTGCATTCTTTCTTGTTAAATGAAAAATCTAAAGATATTGCTGGTCCAGCATTGAGAAAAGCATTATTGTGGTTGTTTAATTTAAGCAATTCCAGTACTAAAAATGTAAATGTTGACTCATCATGTCCTTTCAAGTAAGGTAATAGGGCACTATCGAAATTACCCAGAACTATATCTTCAGATAAATATGGATGAATACTTGAAACGCTCGTCATGAATGAGTGAATCAAGCGGAAAATCTTTCGAGGATCATTCGAATTATTTTGCATGTCAAGATTTTCTTTGTCAATTCCATCCAAAAATGTATTGGTATTTATATAAGCACCAAGTGGCCGTAAACTCCAATAATTCAAGTTTAAAAGAATGATATCTCCAGAAAGATATGAATCGGCAAGATCTCTCGGCAGTAAATTCAGAAGTATAAATTGTTCTGAGACGTCAGATCCAAGTTCATGGATAAACTGTTCCGGATTAAGGTGAAGGTTGTTAAATAATTTCTTAACTTCAAAAGGAGGAGTCCCTAAACGTGTTAATCTATGTCTCACGTGTTCTAATCCATTTTCTAATAAAATTCCATTTATATATTCACGCATTAGGGGAGTGGTTAAATATTCTACTTGAGTTCGAGATAATCTATTGCTGACTTCATTTGCAATTTGCTTAGCTTGAAATAGTTCCATTCCCCCCTCTCTTACTAAATATTCCTCAATATTTCCAATATTAAAGGGTTCTGTCGAATATCTTGAAGTACGGATCATTATGGATTTATCTTGATCGGCAAGAATCTGTTCCATTGAAACCATATTTCCTAAAATTTTCTTGCCCAATGAAGTTAGGAGGTAACCTTCATCAGATGTTTCTATCAAATCGTTTGTTTTTAGTACTTTAAGATGAAAGGAAAAATTTACTGAATTGGGATTTGATCCTAAGACTTGTTTTTGAAGCAAGGAATAACTGATAGGAATCGAGCTTTTATCCAGGTTCTTTAAAATATCTATTCTAATCTTTTGACCTAATATTTTTAATTGATGTTCTAACAAGTCACTGTTTTTGTCGGAATGCACTTTACTTATCCTGTTATTTACTATCTCAAATCCTCGTTATCTAATTATTGCACGTGACCGTATTTAAAATTTAGGACGAAATTGATTTTACACTAATTTTTCATAATACATGGGTGATATATCTGCCAATTTCACAAAATAATGCATCTACAAATATTATTAATGCAAAATGATAGGGTAATGAAACAATAGTAGAATAATATTCAATAATATGGTTTCTTTTTACCGCGATAATTTATGATTATCATCGAGTTTAATATGATGATTAAAAAGCAAGTGTATAAATTTAAGGTTAAAAATGTAATTTTTAACGCGCAGACACGGCAATTCGTTCAATTTCATCCTTTTTTTTCACGGCACGCGATTCTTGACTGTTTTCCGCTGCAAGCATTAATTCTTGTGCCAAGTTTGCTGCGAAATCTCTCTCATTTGAATGAGTTCTTGCACTGATTGCTTGAACTATGTATTTTATGCCAAGATCTACGCGTCGTTGGGGAGAAATATCAACTGCAGATGCGTAACTGATTCCCCCCATCGCGATTCTCGTAGTTTCTTCTCTAGGCGAAGAGTTACATATTGCATCAACGATTACCTGAATAGGATTTTGACCAGTATTCAATTCAATCAATGTAAATGCGTTTATCACCATTTTAATTAACTTATTCTTTTTCCCCGAATTATAAGAGCTTTTTCTACCTTTTATTTTAGAGTCAATAAAACCCGGGGATAATAACCTATTGATAAAACGCTCAATGATTGATACGCGTGTGGTTTTCCAAAACCTTCGATGCTCATGTCTTCCACAACTTTGAGGAATGATTATAGGTTTTAAATTAATATATGACTCCAGCGTCCAATCAGAAATTTCTATTTCATCAAAAGACCATTTATCAAATAATTTTATTTCAGTATCAGTTTTACTCATGATTATTTCCTCTTTAACGTAGGGGTTTTTCTCTTTTTCCAGAAACTAATGCTTCCAAAGACACGCCATTTACTTTTACAACTCTCCATCTGACACCGGGAAGGTCTCCAATTGAACGACCCTTTGCACCACCAATCCCTTCAACGGTAACTCGATCGTGTTCTTCAATGAAGTTTAAACTACCATCTCCTGGAAGGAAGGCTGTAATGGATTTTCCATTTTTCTTAAGTTGTACGCGTACGCATTTACGAATTGCGGAGTTGGGCTGTTTACTCTCCCGTCCTACCTTTTGTAGCACAATCCCAAGAGCCTGAGGTGCTCCTTCGAGCGGATCTGAATGTTTTTTTAATTTCAATTTTGTTCGTTTATAATTTGTTTTCGACCAGCGGAATTTTTTACGGTTTGTTCGCAATTGTCGAGCAGCATATAAACCTTTTGGTTTTGACATTTTCTTTTCCTATATCGAGTAAGTTAATTAGATGATATTAGATAATATGGGTATTATTTCCTTAAACTTAAAATTTATGAAATTAGATAAGTATTGATTTAATTTTTTGTATTGATAATCACGTTATCCACTTCAAAATGGCGAGTAACTAGCAGTTTAATCTTTCGAATCATTGATCCTTCTTTGCCGATGGCTTTTCCTCTATCTTGGGGTTTTACTGAAATTATGACGGTTTTTTTCTCATTTTTATTTTCTTTAATTTCAATCTCTTGAACAGTAATGGAATTTTTAGAGGTATTTAGAATGAATTGAATGAATTGTTCAAGTTTTTCTGAATATGGAATTACATCTATTTTCTTTTGAAGCTTGTTCATTAAATCCTTGACATGTTCTCCTGACTTACCAATTGCTTTTCCAACATCTTCTTTTTTAACCAGGAAAATAATAATTTCGGAATTATTTTCTGGAGATTCAAACGTTAAGCAATCTTTTATGATCGCTCCTGAAAGGTTGTTAAATAACGAGATGAGTTCCATGGATTTTCTATCGAATTTGATATTTTTTCTTATCATGTTAGCTTGGACTCTTAAGTATAAATATTAAATCACTTAGTTTTTAAGGTTATTAACGCACTATCACCGAATTCATTGATTCCTATAACCGAGATCATGTATGGCTTTCCCATGGCTAATCCAAGTTCCCAAGAAGATCCTTTATACTTGTAAATAAACATACTATTTTTCATAAGGCTATTATAGTAGTTTATTTGATTTTCAAATTCGGTAGGACAATTTTGCGCGATGATCATCATTTTAAATGGTTTTTGCCTTAATTGCCGTAAGACTTGACTTTTACCAAAAATTATTTTTCCCGTTTTATATGCTACCTTGATATTTGTTTCGACGTCAAGTTCCTTCTTCTTCTTGCGTGATAGGTCGATTGAATCACCAATGTTTTTGCTTTTCTTTGCCATCGTCTTAAAAACCATTTAGAATTTATCATACAATAATTAAGTAATAAAAGAAATACATGATGATTTAAATTTTTAATGCTAGTTTATGCCAAATTTCATGTTCAAATTTGAGGTTTTAGTCTTTTTTCTGTAATATTGTTAAATTTTTTTATTCTGTTCCAATATTTCCAGATTACGATCTAGGTCAAACATGACTGAAACTCTCCCACTACCTATTGGACAGACTTGACCGACTATAACGTTTTCAGGAATTCCAAGTAAGCGTTCTTCTTCACCATAAAGCCCCGCATCAAGTAATTGATTTACAGTCACTTCGAATGCAGCCCTAGCAAAAACGCTGGATTTTGATCCCGATATACCATGTCTTCCAATTGATTGAATTGCGCCATCCACTGTCATTAAATCAGATAAAATAAGTAAATGCCTAAGGTCTACATCCAATCCTTGTTGTTCAAGTACTTTTCTAGCTTCCTTAATAATCAATCCGCGAGCAGCTTCAATGCCATATAGTTTTTCAATTTCATGAATGTGATTTGAAACAGTTCTTGAAGCATCTACGCCTTCAATTTGCACTACGCTTGGTAGATTCGTACCTTCAGTTTTAATGATCCATTCCTTATTATCATCCGTAGGGGTAATGAGTCCTCTTTTTATTCCTCTAATTCCTTTGACGACTTTCTTGAGAATTTTTTCTCTTAATTTTTGAAGGCTTTGCAAATCTTCTATTCCAGGATCTATGATTATTGAATTACCTTCCCGTACGATCGTACCTTTTTTCTTATATCGCTTTAGAATTTCCGGAATTTTATCAATTTCAATGCTCTTTTTCTCGCAAATATCCGGTATGAGATGGATTACAATTTTCCAATCAATGAAATCAAGATCCACATCAGAAGCAATTTGTTCAATTCGGATTTGTTCAATACGATTATGAACTTCAATTGCTTTAGCTTCACTCTCGTTGTAGGGCTTTTCCAAGTATATCTCCATCATGGGAGTTGATGGAAAACGGCGGGCATCAACAATTTCGATAAGTCTGGGAAGACCTTGAGTTACTGAAAATTCTTCTACTCCTGCATAGTGAAAGGTTCGGAGCGTCATTTGGGTACCTGGTTCTCCGATTGATTGGGCTGCAACGGTACCAACAGGTTCAGAGGTTTCTACGCCTGCATTATTAAAGTTGATATAAATCTTATTCAGCAAGTATTCCAATTGTTCTTCTTCTAATTCCTCATTTAGAAGCTTATTTCTTATTTTATCGATTAGATCTTGCGGAATATCGTCTTCAATTAAATGAATTAATTTTTCTTCTAAATATTTTTTTGTTATTTTTACCATTAAATCACCTATATACTATATCTCTCTTTCTTCCAATCTAGATATCCTTTGGTTAATTTACCTCTCCATTCAGCATTTTTACCTGTTTCTTCTTCATAATTTTTTCTCATTGCATCTTCATCGGGGACGGAGTCCTTTGTTTTGACTTCCTTCTCTATTTTCTTAGGTTTCTCAACGGTTTTCTTAGGGCTTTGTCTTTTCGGTTGAGCGCTTGATTTTAGTTCATCACGGATTTCATTAATATCTAGCGCTTTAGCCTTGAGCAATAATACATCAAGATTAACCGCATCGCTATGATCGGTATGCATAGGATCAATTCCATCATCACCATAGTAAAATTGAATTATGTTCTTATCAGAGTTTCTTACGGTGTGATCGTTCTCTACCACCATATCTTGCAATGCGTTTACAAGTCTTCTCTGCATATATCCAGAAGTGCTTGTTCTTACTGCAGTATCTACTAAGCCCTCACGACCACCCATCGCGTGAAAAAAGAATTCTTCGGGATTGAGCCCATTTCTATAAGAAGACTCGACAAATCCCCTCGATCTTGGAGTAAGGTCATTTATTCTAAAGTGTGGTAGTGTTCTTTGACTGTATCCTCTGTTAATTCTTTCGCCTCTAATAGCTTGTTGTCCAACAACCGCAGACATCTGTCCTAAGTTTAATATATTTCCTCTTGCTCCAGATTTGGTCATAATAACAGAATGAGCTTCATCACCAATAAAATCAGCGGCAATTTCTTCGGCTTGTTTACGCGCTTCTGCTAATAATTGTCGAATTCGCAATTCTAAAGTTTCTTTTAAAGATCGTCCAGGAGCACGTTTCAAAATGGTCGTATCTTCTTCATAAAATGCGTTAATTAACTTATCAGCTTCTTCATCCGCGCCTTTCAATACTTTTTGTATTGCTTCATACGCATGACCATGAACATAAACTTCATCTAACCCAATTGTCATTCCATTTTGTCTGATTACATATAATAGCATTTTAGTTGCATTATCTAAGAATTCTCTTCCTCGAGCATTTCCATGATCTTTTATAATTCTTTGTAGAATGCTATTAGATTGCATTGGACCAAAAGAATTCTCATCTATTGTCCCTGTAACTAATTCACCGTTTTTTATAACGACGTAAGCATCATATTTACAATTTTCTTTCTCGCAGACGTCGCATTTTTTACAGAATTTGGATTTAACTTTAATATTTAAATCATCTGGAAAGAGTGAACTAAAAATTTGCTTGCCAGAATATAAGTTCTCAGGATCAGTCTGAGCAGGTACTAGGTTTTCTAGCTTAAAATCGGGATTTGAATCAAATACGCCCCCCATATAAAGCAAGTTTAAGGTATCTTTTTTATTATAAAGGGAGTTCAAACTAGTAAATTGAAAAACTGATGAAATAAAATCTTGAATCCCCCCTAAAATTGGTCCACCGAATCGAGGAGATAGAATATGTTCTTGAACTTTAAGTAATAATTCTGCTTCCGTTCGTGCTTCCTCGCTTTGCGGAACATGAAGGTTCATCTCATCCCCATCAAAGTCAGCATTATATGGCGGACATACAGTAAGATTAAGTCTAAATGTTCTTCCATCCATAATTCTAACTTCATGAGCCATGATAGACATTCTATGAAGAGAAGGTTGCCGATTAAATAGAACTAAATCACCATCACTGAGATGGCGTTCTACTGTAAATCCAGGAGCTAATGTGTCAGCGATAATTTTACGATTCTTCACGTATCTGAGATCGATTCTTCTTCTGTCGTTTCTGATAATATAATTTGCACCAGGATGTCTAAAAGGTCCATTGATGACCATCTGCTTCATTTCTTCAATGTTCCAATCGTTAACGTTCGTAGGGATTGTTAAAATTTTAGCGATTTCAATAGGAACGCCCACTTCATTAATGCTAATATAAGGATTAGGTGATATGACACTTCTTGCTGAAAAATCTACTCGCTTTCCACTTAAATTACTCCTGAATCTTCCTTCTTTTCCCTTTAATCTCTGAGTCAACGTTCTTAAAGCTCTACCAGATCTATGGCGAGCAGGAGGAATTCCTGAAACTTGATTGTCAAAATAAGTGGTTATGTGATATTGTAATAATTCCCACAAGTCCTCTACGATTAAATGCGGCGCTCCAGCGTCTATATTTTCTCTTAATCTCTGATTGATACGAATTACATCAACTAGTTTATGGGTTAAATCATCTTCTGATCGTATCCCACTGTCTAAAGTGATACTCGGTCGTGCACAAACAGGAGGGATCGGTAGAACTGTAAAAATGACCCATTCTAAACGCGCATTTTCAGGAGAAATGCCAAGAATTCTCAAATCATTGTCAGTCATTTTTTTCAAGCGCTCTAAGATCTCTATTGGGGTTAGTCTTCGAGATCCTTTACTCTCTTCTTCTTCATAATAGGTTGTGGGTTTTTCAATAATGATCTTCTTCTTTTTTGCTCCACAGTAAGGACACACTTTACTTTTTCTTGCCCTCTTGAAGACTATTTTTGAAGCATCCTCATCCCCCTCAAAAAAAATTGTTCTATGTTGTTGCTGTTCTGAATGGAACTTTTCCTTTTCTTCCTCTGTAAGCATCAATCGAGAACATTCGGGGCAAATCGATCTTAACACTTTCAGCACTTTTTTTGAGTATCCAACATGAATAACTGGTCGGGCCAATTCGATTTAGACGTTTTGAACGAAGAGTTCAGAAACAATGTCCAAAATGACCCATACAATTACTAACCAGATTTCCACATGTTTGACATCGCTGTCCCGGCTCAATAGTGCCTAATCTTTGGTCCATTAATCCACTTGGAATTGGAAGCCCGTCTTCATCATAAGTATCCGCAGTAATAATTCGAGCGGCACTCATCTTACGAATTTCATCCGGAGATAAAAGACCAAACTTAATCTTATCAATTAACTTGGTACGTGAATATGTATAACTCATATTATAATAACATCCTCTAATTTTTGAATAAAATGAATGATCGTTATAGAATAAGTGAACAAATACTGCACTGTAAGAAAGAGAAGTAAGCAAATATTAAAAATTTTACTATTTCACCATCATTCATTATTATTTCCTCATGTTTTTTTTTGAAGAAATTTTATTTTATTGCAATATTTTAACCTATTTGATAATGAAGATTAAAACTATATTTAAAACCAAGATCGTTCTTATTATTATTCAGTTTTTGATATTAACTCTAGTGATTTATAGTTTTAATCATTTTTATCAAATAACCTTTGAAAGCGAAACGACCATAGAGCAACGAGCTATCATCCAATTTCTTGCGAATTATGTTACATTTGATGATATTAATAGCATGATATTCATGTATGTACTTTGGATGATTGTCTCACTCATTCCAATCACTATCTATTTTGATCTTAAAAAAGCTTATTCCACCAACTTGAGTACATTCTTTTTACTTAACTTTTTCTTCTATGTGTTTTTATATTGGCATTCACGTAATTTCTTTGACAGCCATTTCCCTTTTTTTATTATAAAAACTCTCTTACTTGGTTCTACCATAGTTGTATTTTCAATTGGATTATCGATAGGTTTAAATCAATTAAAAAAACATAGGAAAAAACAGAAACAAGAACAATCAACTCCGACAGGAGAAAAATCATTGATGATTTGTCCCAAATGTGGTACTGAATTTCAATCAATTCCCATGTTTTGCTTTAATTGTAATACTAAACTCACAAATGGAGAGGATCTGAACTCTGAAATCTGAAAGTTCACGGAATTATTTTGATGTTCTGTTTAATCCTATAAACATCATGATATATGAAGCAAACCCAAAAATTTCATTTTTTGTGAACGGATTCATTCGACAAAATTTCGATTTAAACAATTTATTCCTAATTTCATCCAATTTCGATTCTATTCTTGATGTAAAATGTTTCAAATCAATAGAGGAAGTTCCAGCGGAAATTATCGATTTAGTTATTCTCTCTGTCAGACGGAGCATTTTAATCGAAACTTTAGAGAACATTTTATCAAAAAAAAAAATTAAATTCTTCCATATTTTTACAGCAGGGACGGGAGAATCGGATGATGTCGGAGTTGAGATTGAGAAAAAAATAAAAAAGATTTTAAATCAATTTAGTGAAACTAGAGCAATAGGTCCGAATTGTATGGGATTGTATTGTCCTAAAGGTAAAATTGCATATTACTCTTCATTTCCAATTGAATCAGGAAATATTGGGTTGATTTTTCAGTCTGGAGATTTACATTCAAAAATGATAAAGTTTGGATCAAATCGATATGGTTTAAGGTTTTCTAAAGGAGTGAGTGTTGGAAACTGTGTGGACATTCAAATTTCTGAACTTTTAAGCTATTTTAATAAAGATGTTGATACTGATATAATCTGCGTGTATCAAGAGGGTTTTTCTCCATTTTCTAAAGAAGAAGGTAAGAGATTACTTAAGGTCATGAAAAAAATGCAAAAACCTGTTTTATACATGCGAGGAGGGAAAACAACACGAGGTCAAACGGCTGTATTGACCCATACAGGCGCAATCGCAACTTCAAAAAATATTTGGAATGCTATATTCAAGCAAACTCCTATTATTGAGGTAAAATCTTCTTTAGATGAGCTAATCGATTATTCTTACTTGTTCTCAAAATATTTTTATCATTTTCAAGCACGTAAAAACCCGATATGCTATCCTGAAAATAAGAGAGTTTTGGTTGTTTTGTGGTCTGGGGGATTTGGAATATTAGCAACAGATTCTTTAACGGAGTTAGGCTTTGATCTTCCACATTTCCAGGGGGATGCATTAGAAAAACTTAAGGCAATTTATCCATCAAAGATTGGTAGCTTAGCGAATCCATTTGACTTACCGTGGGTAACTTCTAAGAAAGAATATTTAGATGTATGCAAGACTGCGATTGATGATAATATTGATCTCGTTTTAGTAGAAACTGATGCTTGGAATGACTTTGAATCAGACAATTTTAAGGGATATTACCATAATTTAAATGAAATAAAAAAGCATGTCAATTCTCTAAATAAAGTCTTAATGATTATATTACACGAATATCCAAGTGAATCAAGAAAAGAATTTTATGAAATGCTCATCGCAGATAATTTTCTAGTATATAGGAATATTGAAATCGCCGCCAAGGCATTTCTCAAACTTTTTGAATATGGTCAGAAACTAAAACATCTGGATAATCTCTGAGATTTTTAGTTATTTTCAATTTTTTTCTGAAAAAATATATCTCATGAATTACAATTATCTTAATGGCTGGAGAGTTTATTGCAATTTTTGCTGTTTTAACATTTGTTGTATCAAATGTTATATTTAAAAGGGTTGAACCTGAAGCAAGCCCGATATTCATTAACTTTGTTCGCACAGCTATTGGAACGCTCACGTTTTTCATAATTTCAGTAATATTTAACGTGATCTTTAAAATATTTTTTCTTCCGTGGGAATTATGGATGATTCTATTCATTAGTTTTATATTTGGACAAATAATAGGTGATACGGCATACTTTATTGCCCAAAAAGACTTGGGGACTACGCTAGCTCTTGCAGTTTCCATGATTTTCCCGCTCATAACTTTTATTCTCTCAATAATCTTTTTAAATGAACCATTTGACTTACGAATAGTTTTTTCGCTTTTCCTTGTTGGGATAGGCATTTATATAATTGGTCAAAGCAAAATAAGTATTAATTTACCATCCAAAACTTTTAAAGAATCAGAAAATACTAATTTTAAAAGTTCTAAACCTCGATTTAAGGCAATTAGCTTTGGACTTTTAGCTGCTCTTGGATGGGCAATAGGTTTAGTAATTATTGATTTTGCTACTAATGAAATCAATCGCATTTTATCAGTAGCAGAATTAAGTTCTGTAATTGGAAATGTCATAAGGTTTCCATTTGCTTTATTAATATTACTATCAATGGTTTTACGTGAAAATTATAGAACAAAGTTAGCGTATACAAATATAAAAAGAAGTAGAAAAACCTGGACTCTCTTAATTATAGGTGCGATTATTGGTACATCTATAGGCGCTTACTTTTATACTGAAGCTGCTCGAGTAGCAGGTGCGACAATCATGGCATTGATTGCTAGCGCTAGTCCCCTATTTTCCCTCCCACTAACATATTTCATAAATAAAGAAAAAATTACTAAATTTGGCTTTGTTGGGGTTATTTTAACAATTTTAGGTGTAATAATTATTATAATTTGAGACTTTCTCAAATTATCGAAGCTAATTGAAAAACCTGCTTAATTTTGTTTCAATTAATGAAAATATAATTCTTTTTAATTAATTAAAGTTAAATAATCATATGAA
>Ga0315535_1001407_pt1 | contig 16041 bp, 11 predicted proteins | sample SalMarSW160220MG_2_FD_203092 | JGI IMG/M metagenome (GOLD analysis project Ga0315535, IMG submission 203092) | Salt marsh sediment microbial communities from the Plum Island Ecosystem LTER, Massachusetts, United States - Salt Marsh Sediment SW1602-20 ...
CCTTTTGCGAGACGGCTTTTTCTTGGCGGTCTTGCGCTTGGCCGGTTTTTTCTTTGTAGCTTTCTTTTTGGCGGCGGTCTTGCGCTTGGCCGGTTTCTTCTTGGCAGCTTTCTTTCTGACGGCGGGTTTGCGCTTGGCCGGTTTCTTCTTGGCGGCTTTCTTTTTGACGGCGGGCTTGCGCTTGGCTGGTTTCTTCTTGGCGGCTTTCTTTTTGGCGCTCTTCTTTGTCGTTTCCGGTTTTGCGGTTGCCTGTTCCAACAGTTCGACCAGGCCCTCGACCTGGTCGAAACCCAGCTCCTGGATTTTCTTCAGAGTCGGTACGCCGTTCTTGGTCCAGCCGCGCCGCTTGTAGACGGCGTCCAGCAGCTTCTGGTAGCGCTCTTCGCGATAGCGCCTGGTCGCGGTCATTTTTTCGGTCAGGCTCATGCCGGCCGGATCGAGGCCGAGTTCTTCTTTTAGCTGCTTGTCGTAGCGCTCCTCGCGCGAGAGGTACTCTTCTTCGGTGACCGGGCCTGCCGAACGGTAGGGAATGGCGTCGTGCTCGCGGGTGCCGAACCCCTGGCGCAGGTTGAACACGCGCTGGAAATTGTAGACCCGCTCGCTCATGTTGATCAGATCGTCCGGCCCCACCTCCCGCCCGGTCATTCCGGAAAAGAAGTCGCAGTAGCCCTTGACGTGCAGCGGCACTTTCTGGGGCTCGTCGCTTTCGGCGTTGTCGGCCGGCTCGATGTCGTTCCAGGGCAGCTTGCACAGCCCGTTGAGCCCGAACCAGGTGCGCCACATTGGAAAGTAATGCAGCGCTTCGGCCTTGTCCTCGAAGGTCGGCAACTGCTTGTTGACCATGTCCATGAAGATCAGCCAGGCCTCGTCGTGCTGGGCGCCCTTGAGCGCGATTCCATAACCGCCCTGCTGGGCCAGCGACTCCTTGGTGACGTACTCGGAGTACTCGAGCCCCTTGCTCTCCATGCCGATGTCCCTCAAGAACTCGGGATCGGCATCGTACTCCATAGCGAACTTCTTCTTCATGCGCCGGATGCCCTGGCCGACTACCAGTCCGAAACCATTGCCCTCGGCCATCTGGTGCAGAACCGTCAAAGAAGCCTCGGCCGCCCCGAAGGGCAACTCGAGACCGCCCGTGCGCTTCTTGTCGAGAATGCCTGCCTCGTAACACTCCATGACGAAGGCCATGCAAGTTCCGAAAGAGATGCTGTCAATGCCGTAGTGATCGCAATAGAAGTTGATTTCCAGGATCCAGTGCGGGTCGAAAATGCCCATGTTGCTTCCGCAACCGCCGGCCGTCTCGTACTCCGGACCGTCCACCACGACGAACCGGCCGCGCTTGGGGCCGGTGCGGGGCACGAAGCCCTCGGCCACCTTGCAGCAGTTCATGTCGCAACCCAGGTAGCAGCCGTCGAACTTGCCCTGGCCGAAGTAGCGTGTCTTGAGCACGCGGTCGTCTATCTTGTTGGCCTCCGCGTGCGAGCCGAACTTGTAGTTGTTGACCGGCAGCAAATCGTAGTCGTTCATCACCTTGACCAGCGTGGCGGTGCCCACCTCGCGCATGCGGTTCTGGTGTTTGTCGAGCGTCAGCATTTCGCGGGTGATGACCATTCCGGCCCGACGGATGCGCTGACCGTCGGCCGGGTGGTTGGGATCGTCCTCCATTACTATGGCGCCGGTCGGGCAGACGGCCGCGCAGGCTCCGCAACCCACGCAGTCCGGGGCGATCTCGTCGAAGGCCATTGTTACGCGTCTGGAAGGCCCGCGGCCCTCGAAAGTGAGCACCTTGTGCAAGACGCCGTCCTGGCACATGCGCACGCAACGGCCGCACAGAATGCAGGCGTTGGGATTCGGATCGCTCTGCGGATGGGTCAGGCGCGAACTCTCGACGCCTGCCGCGCGGGCCAGGTCGCTCACCAGCTTCACTTTCGGCCAGCGGGCCAGCATCATCTCCAGCACGACTCGCCGTGTCGCCAGCGCTCTGGGGCTTGCGCTGAACACTTCGACCGGCCGCTGGATGGGGTAGTTGCAGGAGGTGACCACCTTGTGCCGCCCGCCCTCGTCGATTTCGACGCTGCAAACCCGGCAAGCTCCATACGGTTCGAGCATCTCGTTGTGACACAAAGTTGGAATGCCGATACCAAGCTTGCGGGCCGCGGCCATGATGGTCGTGCCGGGTTCTACTTCGGTCTTCTTGCCGTCTATGGTGACCTGGATCATGAGATCGTCCTTACTCCACGCAGACCGCGTCGAAGTTGCAGGCATCCATGCAGGTACCGCACTGGATGCACTTTTCCTGGTCGATCAAGTGGGGCTCTTTCTTCTTGCCGCTTATGGCCGCGGTGGGGCAGGGCTTGATGCAGGCCAGACAGCCGGTGCACTTGGCGGGATCGATGGTGTACTTGATTAGCGCCGTGCAGATGCCGGCCGGGCAGCGCTGTTCGCTTATGTGTGCCTGGTACTCGGAACGGAAGTAACGCAGAGTGGAAAGCACCGGGTTGGCGGCGGTCTGTCCAAGCCCGCACAGCGAGCCGTCTTTCATGGCTGCGCCGATCTCGGATAGTAAATCGATGTCTTCAGGCCGGCCGCGGCCTTCGGTGATACGGGTCAAGATCTCGTGCATACAGGAAAGCCCCTCGCGGCAGGGAGTGCACTTTCCGCAGGATTCGTCCATCAAGAAACCGATGAAATAGCGCGCCACGTCTACCATGCAGGTGTGCTCGTCCATGACGATCAGGCCGCCCGAACCCATCATCGAACCGGCCCGCTGGAGAGTGTCGAAATCGATTTGCAGGTCGAGCTTGGATTCCGGCAGGCAGCCTCCCGAAGGCCCTCCGGTCTGGACGGCCTTGAACTTGCGACCGCCCGGAATGCCGCCGCCGATTTCGAAGACGATCTCGCGCAGGCTGATGCCCATCGGTACTTCGACCAGGCCGGTATTGTTGACGTTGCCCACCAGCGAGAAGACCTTGGTGCCCGAGCTGCCCTTCCAGGGCGAGTCGGAGACGTCTCCCGTGCCGATTGCGGCGAACCACTTGGAACCTTTGAGCGCGATCTGAGGGATAGTAGCCCAGGTCTCGACGTTGTTGAGAACCGTGGGCATGTCCCGGAAACCGTACTCGACGGTGTGGACGTACTTGGCCCGCGGCTCGCCCGGGCGGCCTTCCATCGAGGCCATCAGCGCGGTCGACTCGCCGCAGACGAAGGCGCCTGCGCCCTGGTGCACCTTTATGTCGAATGCCAGGCCGGCTCCCATTACATCGTCGCCGAGCAAGCCCCATTCGCGCGCCTGGCCGATGGCCTTGTTCAGGCGATCGAGCGCCAGCGGATACTCGCGGCGGATATAGACGAGGCCTTCCCTGGCGCCGAGAGCCAGAGCACCTATCAGCATGCCCTCGATCACTGCGTGCGGGTCGGCCTCGACGATCGAGCGATCCATGTAGGCCCCGGGGTCACCCTCGTCGCCGTTGCAAACGATATAAGGCCGCACGTTACGCTCGCGGCTTGCCGCCAGGCAGCTTTGCCACTTGAAGCCGGTGGGGTATCCACCCCCGCCGCGGCCGCGCAGGCCGGAATCGATCAGCATCTCGATGATACGCATGCCGTCCGCCTTGGAGGCCAGCAGTTTCCCGAGGGCCCGGTAGGCACCCCGGCGTATAGCGTCGCTGATGTCCTCGGGATCGAGGAGCCCGCGGTTGCGCAGGGCAATGGCTTGCTGCTTGGCGAAAAACTGGATGTCCTTCTCGAGTGGAATGGGACGCTCGCCCTTTGCGGCCCGATACAACAGGCGCTCCAGCGGTTGGCGCTGGACGAGGTGTTTCTCTACCAGCTCGGGCACGTCCTTCAGCTTGAGCCGTTCGTAAAAAACGCCCTCTGGCTGCACCACGCAGATCGGCCCGTGGGCGCAAAATCCGTTGCAGCCGGTGGCCACGACCTTTACCTCGTCCGACAGGTTTTTCTTCTTGATTTCCCACACTAAAGCGTCACGGATGCCGAGCGAGTCTGAAGATACGCAGCCGGTGCCGGCACACACCATCAGCACCGAACGGAACCGGTCGAACTGTTCGCCCGCCCGGGTCGCAAGCTGTTCGAGATTGTCAAGAGTCACCCTGGGCATCTCAGGCCTCCTTGCCGGGGCTCGCTTTGGTATAGCGCCTAAGCAGACGGGCCACTTTCGACGAATCGAGATCGCCAAGGACTTTTTCACCCATCTTGACAACCGGCGCCAGCGAGCAGCATCCCAGGCAGCGCACGCCTTCGAGGCTGAAGCGCAAATCGGGAGTGGTCCGTCCGACCTCGATGTCGAGCTCGCGCGAGAAGGCGTCCAGCACACGCTGAGATCCGCGCACGTGGCAGGCCGTGCCGGTGCATACCTGAACCGGGACCTCGCCGCGCGGCTCGAGCGAGAAAGCCTTGTAGAAAGTGGCGATGTGATAAAGGCGAGCCGGGGTCACCCGCAACACCGCCGAGATTCGTCGCAGGGCTGAGCGGGGCAGGTGGCGAAACTCTTGCTGGACATCCTGCAGCATCTCGATTACGAACTCGGGGTTTTTCTTCCAGCGTCCGATGATCTTGTCGACCTTGTCCAAGGAAACGGCGATATTGGCCTGCATCGGTTTCTCCAAAAGTCAGGGCGCGGTCGTGCGCATGACCCAACTCGGTCGGTTGACCAGCGACTTGGCCACCAAAGCCTTGAGGTGCTTGTCGCGAAAAACGGTTCCCAATCCACCTCGGCCGGCCTGCTTCATACGGGCCATGTCGCGCTTGTAGTCCCAGAAAGAAAAATTCAGGCAGCCTATCAGAGTGTGTTCGGCTCCCTGCCCGGCCGAGACCACGCCAACGGCTTGCAGTTCCTGGGTGCTGTCGGCGTACATGCGGTGAAGTTGCTCGGCTAAATCGGCGCTGTTCGGGGCCTCATGCGGGCAGCTCTCGACGGTCACGCGGCTTTTTATACCGTCGATGATCACCAGCACGTCATGCTTGGCCTTGCCCTGGATTTCGAGCGCGTCGAAACCCGCGAATTTCAGAAGCGGTCCGAAGTGGCCGCCGACGTTAGAGTCCATCAGCGAGCCGGTAGTGGGCGAGATACCGGTGACCAGGCTCTTGCCCGAGCCGGAGAAGGACGGCGTGCCGCCCAAGGGTCCTGCCGAGATGCAGATCTCGTTGAGCGGACTGTCCCAGGCGACGGGTTTCTTGGGCAGCGTGTGCCACATCAGGTAGAGGTCGAAACCCTTGCCGCCGGTGAAGATTTCCTTCATATAGGCGCTGACCGGTTTGACGGCGATTTTCATCCTGGAAAGGTCTATATAAAGGGTTCGGTTGTTGTAGCCCCGCTCGACCCTTCCCGGCGGGTAGTCGAGCCGGGCCAGAACCTGGTGGGCCGCCTTCATTTTCTCGAGTTTCATCGTTCCTCCATGGCGCCTGCCAGAATAACGGCTTCAAGGCAGACTCAATATATCCGCCGGGCCGCCAAGATCAACCGAAAAAAGGAGAGAGGAACGTTAGATGGTAATAATACTCAACCCGCATAGGGGTACATGCCGCCTTTTACTTTTTCCAGTGTCTCGAGCAGCAGGTCGTGCTTTTTCTCGTCGGCTCTCAAGTAGTTCAACAGGTACTCCTGCACCAGCATTTTCTTGCCCTTGATGGCACCCAGGGTCTCTTCTACGAAGCCGACCATCCGTTTCTCGATGTCGACGTGCTTCTGGATGCCGTCCCAGACCTGGCCCATCTCCTCCGGTGTTATCGAGATGGACTTTTCCGAAAGTGAGCGGGCGATGAAATCCTGAACGCGATGATGTACCTGCGAATCGATCTGGATGATCTCCATCACCAGGTGGATCAAGGGGTTGTCGGTTTTCTCCATGATCCGGCCGCAAGAAGCCATCGAAGCGTCCTCGATCTTCTGCCAGGCCCGCATGGTTTTCACCAGGTTTTCTTGAATTTCTTTGGTGCTCATAATTGTCTCCTTTATGGTTCAGTTGTAGGTTGGCATATGGTTTAGCAAGCTTCGTGCCATACTCTTGCCGTTGTAACATTCTGTTTACGCAATACTTTTTATACAGCCGGAACCTTGGAGACATGCAGACTGCCTCGGATGTATCGCAAGTTGCCGGAACTGAGACATAAATATTCGCCGCACTCCAACTTGCTTGATCTGACTGAATCAACTAGTCTTGCTTGGCGTCTTGTCAGATTAAGAAAATTTATTAGGGAGAATGCAAGATGAAAACGGGTTTGGGGAATGTCGCTGTGTTTGCTCTCCTGGCAATGGGAAGTTACGCCTGCAGTTCGGGAGGCACGCCGGGGCCCTCCGGCGATACGATTACACTGACGGGTCGGATCTTTTTGGTCTCTTCCGACGGCACGGGAATCGAGCCGGCCGACGAGGCCGCTGTGAAAGCCGTGCTGGATGTCAACGGCAACGGACGGATCGACGACGGAGAGAGCGCTACGGTTTCTGCATCGGCGGAAGGCGCATACAGCATCAAGGCGCCTGCGAAACTGGGCCTGACCGCGGTCGTCACATTTTCTCAAGAAGGCTACGCCAGCGTAATAAAGACGATCTCGATCGGATCGCTGACCGACGTGTCACTCGACGTCACTTTAATGGAGATGACTTCGCTGACCTGTGAGAACCGGCGTTGCCGCGACGACGGCGGGGCCGTGTCGATCGGCGGCCTGGATGCCGCCTCGGGCTATGCCCAGGTCTTCAACCCTCTCACGGATGCCGACAAGTTTCCCGGACCGTTCGCGGACAGCCAGGGAAAGATGCTCATCTCGGCCGTATTCGCGACATTCGATCTGCGCGATGAGAATGACCAACCCATTACCTCGCTTCCCGCGGGCCAGAAGGCGACTCTCAGTATGAGAGTTCCGCGCGACAGCTGGGGCGTGGTAGTCGACATCACTCCCGGGGACGATCGCATCGACGTGCCCATGTATGCCTTCGACGAAACCGCAGGCCAGTGGGTACGGGAAGGCAGCGGCTGGCTGCAGGATTCTGGCGGCCAACTCGTTCCCGAGACGATGATCGGCGATATCCACAGCGGCACTTTCTCAGGCGACCTCCTGGCGGTGGCCGAGGTAACCCACTTCTCGTACTGGAACGTCGACTGGCCGCAGGAAGACAACGCCTGCCTGGGCGGAATCGTGGTCGACGCCGACGGCAAGCCGGTGTCCGGTGCTAGCGGCACCATCCGCGGGATCAACTTCGCGGGTTATTCACCTCCGATTGTTACCGCAGACGACGGCAGTTTCTGCGTCGATATGCGGCGATCGGAAAAGCCGGCCGAAGATCTCGACGGAAACGGAACCAGGGGCGAGACTTTGAGCGTGCTCACAACATTCAAGAACGGTTCAAAGTCTTATCGTTTCGATCCACTGGATGTGACGACCGAGGCGGGCAGTTGCCCGACCGGTTGCATGCAACTCGGCAACTTCGAACTGGTGCCCGCTCATGAGGTTCAGCCCGAACTGTGCACTCTGTCTGGAAAAGTCTATCGCGACGGGTCTCCTGTAGAGACCGTGCAGGTGTTAGCGGAAGACGAACTGCTCGACCCCGACGTCGCCGAAACACTTTGCGCGGGCAGCTGCCAGTACGGTGTGATTACGGGTGCGGACGGCAGCTACCAGATCACGGGGGCCTTCGAAAACATGTTGTCTGTAACTTCTTACAGCACTTTGTCGGATGGTTTAGCGACGATATTCTTCGAAGCCGGGAGGACATTCTTGAACTGTCCCGCGGCGCCTGTAGATCTCAATCTCGAAGTGAGTTTCTGTCAGGTCGCTCTGCCGACAATCGATTATCAGGCAGGCTTACAACAGATAAGCTGGGATCCTGGCGTTGCGGCGGAGACACTGGGAGTATCCAATGGAGGCGGCCCTGTTTGGCAGATCTACTCAGAAAGCGGGTTCACACCGCCGGTGACATACGGCGAGTTGCCGGCCGGGGCGCAGCAGATAATGCCGATGAGCGGTTCACCCGCTCCAATCTCTTCGGGAGACATTGTTTTCATCGTACCCGTGGGCGGTTTCATCGATTACCTGGGGTATGCCTGCTATTCATCCGCCGGTTACGAAGTGCCCTGAAATAAATGAAGGAAATGGGCAGTTTTCGGTCATGCCCGGGACCGTGGCACAGCCTTCGGAGCAATGCACCACGCGGGGAATCATGAATCTCTTCATGGTCGCTCCTCCTTTCGGTTGCGATTCACCAGCACGTCTAGAATATTAGTTCTGTATGCCTTCTGTCAATGCCCCCCTGATATGGGGCTTGCCCTCTGCTCGCGGGCATGTTAATCAGCGCTTGGTGTATGCTCTCAATTGCGTGGAGACAACGATGCAAGACAAGTACCACCCCAAGCTTAGCGAGCCAAAGTGGCAGAAGGTATGGGAAGAAGAAGGCTTATACAAGGCCGAGGGAGATCGGGCCAAGAAGAAGTTCTACGTTTTAGAGATGTTTCCATATCCTTCCGGTAACCTGCACATGGGACATGTACGCGTCTATGTGATCGGGGATGTACTGGCCCGCTATTACCGTATGAAGGGTTTCGACGTCTTCCATCCCATGGGTTTCGACGCCCTGGGCTTGCCGGCCGAGAATGCCGCAATTCGCGACGGCATTCCGCCTGCGAAAAGAACCCGTGACAATATTGATGCGGTGCGCGGGCAAATGAAGAGCCTGGGCCTGTCGCTCGACTGGGAACGCGAGATAGTAACCTGCGATCCTGCGTATTATCGCTGGAACCAGTGGTTCTTCCTCAAGATGTACGAGCGCGGTCTCGCCTATCGCCGCGAATCGCTGGCCAACTGGTGCACAGGCTGCAACACCGTACTGGCCAACGAACAGGTGCTCGACGGCAAGTGCGAGCGCTGCTCGTCGCCTGTCGTGCAGCGCCGCATCCCCGACTGGGCGTTTCGAACCACCGCTTACGCCGAGGAACTGCTAGAGGGCCTCGAAAAGCTCAAAAATTGGCCCGAACGCATTACCAGCATGCAGCGCAACTGGATCGGACGTTCCGAAGGCTGCAACCTGATCTTTCCGGTGGCGGGCGGCGCGATCGAACCGATAAAGGTTTTTACGACCCGGGCCGACACGGTCTACGGGGCTACCTACATGGTGTTGGCGCCCGAGCACCCGGCCGTTGAAACCCTGACTAGCGACGGGCAACGTGACCAGGTAGAGGCTTTTAAAGAGCGCATGCGACGCGTCGACAAGGCCGTGCGCACCGACGCCGCCACCGAAAAGGAAGGCGTCTGGACGGGCGCTTACGCCGTCAATCCCTTCACGGACGAACAAATACCGATCTGGATCGCCAACTTCGTGTTGGCCGAGTACGGATCCGGGGCGGTCATGAGCGTGCCGGCGCACGACCAGCGGGATTTCGAGTTCGCCAAGCGTTATGATATTGCCATTCGGGTGGTGATCCAGCCCGAACAGGGAGAGCGGCTGGATGTTGGCGGCATGAGCGAGGCATACACGGCCGACGGCGTGCTTTGCGACTCCGGGCCGCACGACGGAAAGACTTCGGCCGAGGCACGCCGGGACATTGCTGCGATAGTGGAGAGCGAGGGGCAGGGCGGGGGCGCCACTGTCGGCTACCACCTTCGCGACTGGGGCATCTCCCGCCAACGTTACTGGGGCACGCCGATTCCGATGATTCACTGCAAAGAGTGCGGCATAGTGCCCGTGCCTTACGAGCAACTGCCGGTCGTGTTGCCGGAAGAAGCGCCGCTGACCGGAACCGGTGAGGCGCCGCTGGCCAAGCTGCCCGAGTTCGTCGAGACTACTTGCCCGAGCTGCGGCGGACCGGCCCGGCGCGAGACGGATACCATGGACACCTTCGTTGATTCATCCTGGTACTTCGCACGCTACATGGATCCGCACGATGACCAGGCGCCCTTCGAGCGCTCCTCGGCCGATCGCTGGCTGCCGGTGGACATTTATGTCGGCGGTCCCGAGCATGCCGTGATGCATCTTCTGTACTTCAGGTTCTGGACACTCATCATGCGCGAGATGAATCTGGTGGCCGTCGACGAGCCGGTCGACCGGTTGTTGACCCAGGGGATGGTGGTCCGGGAGAGCTTCTGGTGTGATGAGCACGGTTATCGTGCCCGCGACGGCGTGGACGACAGCGCCTCCCCGGAGCCCCGTTGCAGCGAGTGCGCTCGGCCGGTCAAAGTGCGTCTCGAAAAGATGTCAAAGACCAAGCTCAACGGCGTGGCTCCAGAGGCCATGTGCAAAGAATACGGCGCCGATACGGCCCGGCTTTTCTCTCTCTTCGCCGCCCCGCCCGAAAGGGACATCGAATGGAGCGACGCTGGTGTTGCGGGCTGTTACAATTTTCTGAAAAGAGTGTGGACATTCTATAGCAAGCATCGTGAACGCTTCGACCAGCTGCGTGATCTGGGAGACAAAATAGACGAAAGCGGCCTCAGCGCTGACGAAGTAGTTTTTCATCGCTTGCTGCATCGAACCATCGCCAAGGTGTCCCGGGACATCGAGAACGAATTTCAGTTCAACACCGCCATCGCGGCCATGATGGAGATGCTCAACGCGACGCGTGTGCTGGACGACGCCTGCCGGGGCGAGAGCTTGCGACTGTTGGGGTTTTGCCTGCGTACTCTGGCCAAACTGCTTGCGCCATTTGCGCCGCATTTTTCCGAGGAGGTCTGGGAGGCCATGGGTTTGCCCGGCCGCGCCTGCGCGCAGCCTTGGCCCGTGTTCGATCCCAAGGCCACCCAGTTGGACACTATCACCATCGCCGTGCAGGTCAACGGCAAGGTTCGAGACACTTTGCAAATCGCCAGGGAAGCCTCACGCGAGGAGATGGAGCAAGCGGCCAAGAGCGCCGGGAAGGTGCAAAAGTGGATCGAGGGGAAATCAATACGCCGCGTCATAGTCGTGCCCGGCAGATTGGTCAACATCGTAGTTGGCTGACGATTGTCACTTTCTGGGCCTGGCTGCTGGCTTCTTGCGGCTACCATTTTACGGCGGGAGCAGGGCGCCTGCCGGACGGCTCCCGCGATCTCTCCATCCCGCAGGCTGCAAACCTGACCAGCGAAGCCGCTCTGGGTGCGCACATTACGAAAAGTCTCAGGGACGAGGCCGTGCGGGCCGGGCTGCGGCTTACGGGATCTTCGACGGCGCCCCGCCTGCTTGCGCGACTGTTGAGTGTCAAGTCCGTCCCCAGGAGCGTAGTTGCATACGGCGGCGCTTTTCACACCAGGGAGCAGGAGGTGCAGGTTCGGCTCGAACTCGAACTGAACGACGGAAGCACACGCGCTTTCAAGCAGGTGTTCAGCGGCCGGGAAAGCTATCTCTCGGCGCCCGATCTGCGCGGCACGATCGCCAATCGCGATCTTGCCTTGCGGCGTCTTTTGTCGCGCCTGGTCCACGATGGAATCGATAGCTTGACCCGGACGTTCTGAAATTTTCGGATAGAGATATGAACGTCACTCAACTTCAGAAGAGCCTGGAAAAATCGGATCCGCTGCCGGTCTACCTGGTCTCGGGAGAGGAAGGCGCGCTGATTGACCGGGCGCTGGAATTGATTACCTCGCGCGTGCTTTCCGGGGTTGGTTCGGGGGCCGGCTCTGCGGAATTCGCTCTGAGCCGCCTGGACGGCGGCTCGGCCTCGGCCGAGGAAGTCGAGGCCGCGGCCCGGACGGCGTCTTTGTTCGGCGGCAGACGACTGGTCGTATTGAAGAACGCGCAGCTGCTCAGTCCCGACGAACAAAAGAAACTGTGCGCCTATCTGGAAAATCCGGTGGCGACCGCGACACTGGTACTGGTCGTGCGCGGTGCCGGAGCCGGCAGCCGCGACCCCAAGCTGTCGCGGATTGCCGGAGCCGCCAAGAAATTCGCCAAGGCGGTAGAGAAGGGCGGGGGAATTGCACTGGACTGCCCGCGTCCGCGCGCCAAGGATCTGCCGCGCCTGGCCGAGAGCCTACTCAAAGAGCAGGGGCTTTCCGCGACCCGCGAAGGGCTGTATGCGCTGTGCGAAGCGGTCGGCGAGGATATGGGTTCATTGATCCAGGCGGCCGAGAAGCTGGCCCTCTATCTGGGCGAGGGCGGACGCATAGAAGAAAGCCACGTGGCCGAAGTCGTGGCCGACACCCGCAGCCAGTCGGTTTTTGCCCTGACCGATGCCGCGGGCGAGGGTTCTCTGGATCGGGCGCTGCGCGTGCTAAGCGGCATGATTCGCGATGGGGAAAGCCCTTTGGCGGTGGTCTCGCACCTTGCGCGTCACTTTCGTTCCTTGGCTCGTGTGGCGGCGCTGAACAGCCGTGGAGAAGGCGTCGATGCCATCCGCAAGCGATTGGGGCTGCATCCATTCGTGGTAAAGAAGTGTCTGATGCAAAGCAGGCGTCTTACGTCCCGGGCGCTGGCATCCCACATGCAAGCGCTGGCTGCGGCCGACAAAGCTCTGAAGAGCGGCGGCCCCAGAGGCGAACTGGTGCTCGAGAAACTTGTGATGACCTTGTGCGGCCGTTGAAGGTGACGGGCCTGCCCTCCGAAGGCTTGCCGAAGGAGGGTCAGGCCGACTTGGCCCTGTTGGCGGCTTTGCTCAGGCGGGAGACCTTGCGGGAGGCGGTCTTTGCATGCAGCACTCCCTTGGTTCGGGCCTTCATGATCTGTGAGATCGTACTTGCAAGCTGCTGGTCGATGGCGCCGGCGTCTTTTTCGTCGATTACCTTGCTGAATTTTTTCTGTGCCGTGTGCACGTTCGAGCGCCGTGCCGAATTGCGAGCACGCTTTGTGATATCCTGGCGATAGCGCTTCTTAGCCGATCGATGGTTGGCCACTAGTCTTCCTCCTAAAACATGAATCGAAAACCACGCTCCGGCCAGACAACTGACCGGTTCGTGAGAACCGACTTACTACATAACTCGCGGCCCGTTGTCAACCTAATCTTGCTCCAGGCCTGCCAAACCGTTGCTTGTACGACAGCTACACGGAGCGCAACGTTGAGCGGCAAGGAGATCGCGACAGGCACCTCGTCGGGCCCTTGAAACATGCTGATTTGCGGGCCCGGCTAGCGAGTTTCCCACACCATGCATGGTCGTGATGCTCGTTGAGTGACGTATGTGGATAAAATTACCGTAACACACCGAAATATATATGTAAGGACAGTGAACAATCATTGTGCAAAGTGAGCCGGCACGGCGTGTTAGTAAGGTCCGAGCGCCTTTTCCACAAGGCTGCCAACAGGTTTTTCACACAGCATGTGGGAAAAAAAATCCGCCCGTATTAGAACATGTATTGCAGGCGGCGGAGGGCACAACATCTTGTTGTTCGTCCGCTCGACTGAACTTTTCCAAACTCAGTTTCAGGTCTTCGCCAGAGTTTCTTTAGCCTCGCCCCAGAGGGACTCGAGCGTTTCGATGTCGGCCGCTGCAAGATCGATGCCGCGTTCGCGCCCGATTTTTTCAACTAGTCTGAAGCGCGCGTCGAAGCGCATGTTGCAGGCGCGCACAAGATCCTCGGCGCTAAGATCGAGGTGGCGAGCCAGATTGGTAAGCGCGAAAAAGAGATCGCCGAGTTCCCACTCGATCTCGGCTCGTTTGCCGTCGTCGAGCGCCTGGCGCAGTTCTTCGAGTTCCTCCGTCACCTTGGACATGACCTCGGATGCGTCCCGCCAGTCGAAGCCTACCCGCGCGGCGCGTTCAGAGAGCCGCTGGGCGAAAAGCAGCGCGGGCAGTGAACGCGGCAGGCCGTCCAAGGCACTGGGCTGTGACTTACCTGCCTGCTTCTTCTCTTCCTTTTTGACTCGCTCCCAGGTTGCGACTACCTCGGCCGGTGTTTCGGCTTTGGCCTTGCCGAAAACGTGCGGGTGGCGCCTGGTTATTTTGCGCGCGATACCGTCGATGACATTGTCTATATCGAACCAGCCCTGCTCCGAAGCCAACTGGCACTGGAAGACGATCTGAAAAAGCACGTCGCCGAGTTCTTCGCGCAGGGCGTTTTCGTCACCTTGCTCGATGGCCTCCAGAACCTCGTAGGCTTCCTCGATCAGAAAAGAGCGCAGACTGTGAAGATCCTGATCGCGATCCCATGGGCAGCCGTCGGGTGAGCGCAGGCGGGCCATTATGTCGACCAACTCACGCAGCGAATATTTCTTACACTCGTCGATTTCGGGGCGTCCTTACGGTCGCGGGCCGCCCCCGGATATTACCCGGGGGCGGCCCGTCCGATGACCCCAAGGGGACTTGAACCCCTGTTCCCGGCTTGAGAGGCCGGTGTCCTAACCGCTAGACGATGGGGCCGGTTTCAAATATCTAAAAAGCCGACGATCGGAATTGAACCGATGACCTGCTGATTACGAATCAGCTGCTCTACCGCTGAGCTACATCGGCGTGCCACAAACCTGCGCCGAGCCGGCAGTATCCCTAGCAGCGCCCGAAGAGAATGTCAAGAGCAAGCTGGCGTAAAGACGCCCCGGTTAATCAGGATCTGCATTCATTCGAAGATGTAGGTGAGCTTGAGCGGCTTTCCCCGGCGCAGTATGGCCACCTCGATCTTGTCGGCCGTCTTCAGCGCCTGGTATGCCTCCAGGGCCTTGTCGGGCGAGCTGATGTCTTTCCCGTTCACGCTCTGGATGACGTCTCCGTTGTTGAACCCGAGCTTGGCCCACAGCGATTTCTTGCGCACGGCGAAGATCTTGAACCCGGCCGGTTTTCCGTTATCGAAGTAGGGAACTACCCGCACGTGCACCATGGCGCAGCGCGGAAAGTCGAACACGCGGCCGACATCCTTGGGAATGCTCCAGGTCGACTCGCCGGTCTTCTCGATCCCCGCAATCTGCCGGCAGTGAGATGGCAAAGACTCCTCGGCCCGCTGCGGCGGCTGCGAGCGCTTGTCCCGGATGTGAAAGAAGCCGCCCTTTTCGACGACTTCCAGTTCGGCGCCCTGCAGGGCGTCGAGAAACGCCCGGTAGGCATCGTCGGGGCTGACCGGGGTCGACGAGATGATGGTCAACCTGCGGTGGGTGGCGCCGCGGTCGACGATGAAGTTGCGTCCGGTGATCTTGCTGATGCGCTTGACCACCACGACCAGATCCTGCTCCTCGAAGTTGAGCAGCACCTTGTCGCCCTTGCGAGCGACCAGGTTTGTACAGGCCTGCGCGGCCGGTTGAGAAACTGGGGCGGAGGCCGCCAGGCAGGCAACCAGCGTCAGAGTCGATACGATCATGATTCCCTCCTTTGAGATTTCGATCGTCTGCCATGTGTCCTATCAAGAAGCGTGCCAGCCGGGCTGCCTGCGGGAAACGCACGTTTTTCCGGTGCCGTCTTCGTTCGCGGGCTCGTCGACGCTGACAAGTTGACAATCCGCGCGCGAACAGTCTGCCAGCGCCGGACAAACTGTCAACGTCATGTGCGCGATGCCGCCTGGCACGGCTGAAACTACTTGACGAAAGCAGACCGCCCGGGCAATATCGGTGCCTCGACGGGGCTGTAGCTCAGTTGGGAGAGCGCTAGAATCGCACTCTAGAGGCCGTCGGTTCGATCCCGATCAGCTCCATTCAGTATCAGGCACTTACGGGCAACCGTGAGTGCCTTTTTTTCGCGGGACCAAAGAATTCGGAATTCTTTGGTAACATTTCGACCACTAGAACGCATATTCTAGCTTTCTCCCGTCACGATCCTGAGCACGGTCTTGCGTTCCTGTTTCTCGATCGTACCGGGCGCGATGTAGTGCTCCCGGGTGGTCCGCCGGTTGGCGTGCCCGAGCTGTTTGCTGACGATATGAGCCGCGGCTCCGGCCTCGGTCGCCAGCGTTGAATGGCAGCCGCGCAGCGAGTAGCCGACTGTCGTACTCCGCGAAAACCCGTTTGCCGCCGGAAGAGCCTGGCGAGTTCCTTCCGTGAGATGCCCTCGATCTCATGGATCGTAGCAGCATTCCGACAGTGCGCCTGACAGTCGATGCCGTTGGTTCAACGATCCCACCATCAAAGCGCACGCGGGCCCGCGGCTCACCCAAATAACATTGCAGCTGGCAGAGCTATTAACTACGCCGCCAGCCGATAGTCGTGTTGC
>Ga0315535_1001408_pt1 | contig 16030 bp, 8 predicted proteins | sample SalMarSW160220MG_2_FD_203092 | JGI IMG/M metagenome (GOLD analysis project Ga0315535, IMG submission 203092) | Salt marsh sediment microbial communities from the Plum Island Ecosystem LTER, Massachusetts, United States - Salt Marsh Sediment SW1602-20 ...
GACGCCTGCAGCAGGCGCTGCGCGCGGCCAAATTATTGTCCAAAAACGAGGTGTTGCAGGACATCAAGCTGGATTTTGTCAATCTTTCGGGGCGGGTACAGAAAGTGCTTTTGGTCACGGACCGGACCTGGCGCGGCCTGGATGTCAATACCTTCCGCCGCCTGGTGAACCGGGAAACGGGCCGAGCGCGAATTCTCAGCACCTTTTTCGAGGTTGGCCTGCGGGACGGGCTGGTGGTCATCGAAGGCAAGGGATTGGGACACGGCGTGGGACTCTGCCAATGGGGCGCCCGGGGAATGGCGCAATATGGGTTCGATTATCGGGAAATCCTGGCGCACTATTTCCGCGGCACCGCCGTGGAGCCGGGATACGGCCGCCCCTCGACCCAAAAGGTAATGATGGGCTCCAGGTAGAAAGGCCGGCCGGCTTGGTACCCGGCCGCCAACGGCCGACCCGCGGCGGGCGTCACCGCCAGCCAGACCAGATAAGGTCCGGCGTGCAGCGCCTGCGGCAGGGCCAGTTGATATTCTTCCGTAAACACGGCGCGCGACCCCGCGCGGGGCGGACGTCCGGGACGCCGCAGCGACCGCCGTGTCTGCCACAGAAGGTTCTTTTCCTCGTGCAGGTCCTCGCGCGCCGTATCCGCAGGAGTAATCCAAAAAACCAATTGCAGTTTTTCCCCGGGGAGTACCGCGAGCCCCTGCCAGGTCAGGGATAATTGCAGGATGGCGAACCCGGCCCTCGGGACCGTCGCCCGTTCGGGGCGGGCGGCCAGCAGGCGCAGACGCTGTCCGAATTCCGCCCGGGGTGAAGTTTCCGCGGACGGGGGGAGAATCTCCTGTTCGGCCGGAAACACGCGCACGTCCATGACCGTCAGGCTCTGCCAGCGGTTGAGCCGGTTGCGGAAGTTCAGGATCCGGCCGGTCGGCGCGACTTCGAAATTTTGCAGAAACACGTCCATGGCCTGGGTGACGGGAAGCGGACGGGTGAGAAAGTAAATCGTCTGCCCGGTGGTCAATTCCGTCCGTAAGCCCTGCATCCAGTAGCGCAGGTAGTGCCAGCGGCGGGACAGGCGCTCCCGGCCTGAGCGGCCCAGAATTTCGAGCCCGGCCCGGCCGCCATAGCCTCGCCCGGGCCAGAGATTGCTGAAGGGCTGTACCAGCACATCGGGCCGAAGTTTCTCTACGCGCTGCAGATACACGAAAGGATAGGCGAGCGAAAAGGCGGGAAACAGCAATACGCCGCCCTCGGGGAGCCGCGTGAAAAACTCGCGGGCCATGGCCAGGTTGGAGGCCGGCGCCTGGGCGCGAGGCACGTGGTGCCGGAGAGCGGGGTAACTCTGTAAAAAGGCCAGCAATGGAATCAGGACCAGAACCAGCCACCCGAACCAGGTCGGCCGGCCGGAAGAGATTCGCGACGCGGCGCTTTCCGGGTAGCCCAGTTTCGTGTAGCAATACTCCAGAGCCTCCAGGCTCCAAAACACGCCGCCTAAGGACAGCGTCAGAAGCAGGGCGATTCCGGAATGCGGAAACAGCAGCAGAGCTCCCCCCAGCGCGATAAACGGCAGACCGCCGGCCAACAAACGCCCGGGCCGGTTTTTGTCCGGCGCCAAGGATTTACTCTTCTGATAGAGGAGACGCCGCAGATTCAGGAACAGGCCCAAGGCGATGACTCCCAGGACCAAAAAAGGATATTGCCTGAGAAAATGCAGCAAGTTGGCGCCCAGGGGTACGGGAATCTGCGCGGCCTGGCGTGGCCCGTCGGTGACAAACCATTTCAGCCAGTTCAGGATCAGGGGCAGGGAATGCATTTGGATCAGTTCGGAAAACTGAGGCACCATATCCGTGTTCACGATGGCGGCGGGGGCCAGCAGGCGCCAGGGCAGGTACAAATACGGCAGCAGGAAGCCCAGGAGCGATCCCACCACGGCCGGAAACACCAGGCCGCGTTGCTGAGGAGCGCGGCCCCGCACGATGATCGGCCCCAGAATCCAAAGCGGCAGAACCCAAACAGCCAGCGTGGGCGCCAGGCCGCCGGCGAAGCCGGCCAAGGCGCCCCAGGCAAAAAGACGCCGGGAAGACAGCCGCTGGGACGGAAGGAAAAAAAATCCCAGCGTATGATAAAACAACAAGCAGACCAGGAAAAACCCGAAAGTGTTGGGGGAGGCCAGCAGGGATTCACGCCAGAAAAACGGAGAAAACGCCAGGGTCAAACTTGCGGTCAGGCTTACGGCCGCAGTGTACCGCAGGCGCCGGGCCGTGAGATAGATCAAAAGGCTGGTGAGGCCGCCGAAAAACAGGCTGATAAAATTCAGACGCCAAATGAGCGAAGCCGCGGGCAACAGCGCCGTGAGGATTTTGGCGGCCAGCAAATACAGCGGGTATCCGGGAAAGGGCAGCAGACCCAGGCTCGCGACCCCGAGCACGAAACCGGCGGGCGGTCCCACCAGCAGGTCGTCCCCCAAGAGGCCCCAGGAGAAGGCGCACGGGATCAGGAAAGCGGCCGCGGCCAGCCACAAGTCTGACAAGCCCACTCGGCGCAAACGCATGGAAGTCCTGGTGTGGAGTCGAAAAGGCACCAGCCGCCTCCCGGCAAAGGAACTAGGCAGCATTGTACCGTCGGGACCGGCGCCCGCCAAGATAAAAAGACTCCGTGCCGGACGACCACGGCGGCGGCAACTTCCGTCTTGGCACTGACATGCTTCGCAGGTATAATGACGCCGGAGGTCATCCTTTGCAGCCCAGGCCGACATTGTCCGTCATCATTCCCGCCTTCAACGAGGCGGCACGCTTGCCCGCCACGTTGCGACAGGTTCTGGAATTTTTCGGCCGGCCCGGCGGCCCGGCCTCCTTCGAGGTGGTCGTCGTGGACGACGCCAGTCAGGACCGCACCTCGGAGGTGGTGAAAAAATGCGACTGTCCCCGGGGGCGTCTGCGCCTCGTGCGCAATGGCCGCAATCGGGGCAAGGGCGCGAGCGTGCGCCGGGGCATGGCCGCCGCGCGGGGCGAGCGCCTGCTGTTTACGGACGCGGATTTATCCACGCCGATCACGGAGTATAGCCGGCTGGCTGCGGCGCTGGACGCGGGAGCGGATATCGCCATCGGTTCACGGGCAGTGCCGGGGGCGAAGGTGTTGACGCCGCAACCGGTGTACCGTACCTGCATGGGCAAAACATTCAACCTGTTCGTGCAGTTGATCAGCGTGCCCGGCATTCACGATTCACAGTGCGGATTCAAATTGTTTACCCGGCAAGCGGCCCGCCGGCTCTTTCGGCGCCTCACGGTGCTGCGGTTCGGGTTCGACGTGGAAATTCTCTTCCTGGCGCGCAAGGCCCGCCTGCGTGTCGCCGAAATTCCCGTCACATGGCGCAATTCGCTGCCTTCCAAAGTATCGCCGCTTAAGGACGCCTTCATTATGTTTCTGGATCTGTTTCGAATCCGTTGCCGGCATATTTCCTTTAAAATCAAATAGTCCGGATGGGCGGGGATTCACTCGCAAGGATGATAAACGGATATAATAAGGTAATCGAGGCGCTGTGTTTCTTATTGACATACCCTCCGCGCGTTCATATAATTTCAACCAATATTGGTTTGAAGGTCGCCGGGTTTGAAAAGCTCTTTATTTTAAAGGCGTTTTTAATATCCCGGCAAGTTCCGGGCTGGAATGATTCCCTCCGCGCGGTCTTGAAAAACCACCCTCTCGCGGTGGCCGGCATGGATGCGCGGCCGGGACCGGCCCGGGCGGAACCCGGCAGGGGAAAGGATGCTCCGGCCGGTCCGCGGCGCTGGGCGCTTCCGAGCCAGGTTACAGCACAACACCCGTCCATCCGATAAACAAGGCGGGGTCTATCATCCGCCCCGGGGGGCGGCCGGTTCACGAGGGTTCCCGGAGGAAAAGCATGCAATTGGCCGGTATTTTGGCATGGTGGCTTCTGATTTCGCTTTTCGGATTGGCCGCCCTTCCCATCAACCTGGTTATTTTTAGATTCCTGCCGGATCGCGGCTATGCCTTCACCAAGGCGACGGGCTTGCTGCTCCTCGGCATTCTGGCCTGGCTGGTGGGATTCATCCATTTCTCCGTGGGCACCATCGCCTTGTGTTTCGCCCTGCTGGCAGGCTTGGCGTACTGGGTGTGGAAAAAGCATGAGACGGAATTGCTTTCCACCCTGAAAAACCTGCGGGGCTACATTTTGGTGGTGGAGCTCTTTTTTCTCGCCCTGCTCCTGCTTTTTCTCGCCTTCCGCATGTACAATCCCGACATTCTGGGTACGGAAAAATTCATGGATTTGGCGTTCATGAATTCCATTTCGCGGAGCGCCTCCTTCCCCCCCTTTGATCCCTGGCTGGCCGGCCCGCACTGGACCATCAGTTATTACTATTTCGGTTACCTGCTCATGGGAATCATGACCAAAGTTTCCCTGGTACCCCCGGCGGTGGCTTTTAATCTGGCGCTGGGGCTGCTGTTCGCCCTGTCCGGAGTGGGCGTGTTTGGCCTGCTTTACAACCTGACCCGCAGCCTCCTGGCCGCGGTCGGCGGTTGGGCCGCCGTGTTCCTGCTGGGAAACCTGGACGGCTTGCGCCAGGTCCTGACCACGGGGAGCATCGACAATTTCAACTGGTGGACCCCTTCGCGCGTCATTCCGGATACCATCAACGAATTTCCGTTTTTTTCATTCCTGCTCGGGGACATGCATCCGCACATGCTGTCGGTGCCGTTTTTCGTGTTGAGCCTGGCCCTGGCCTTGAACCACCTGAAGTCACCTCAGCAAGACGTTTCCCCCCGCACCGGGGAGCGCCTGGCCGAATACCTGCTGTGGGGCCTGGTCATCGGGGCGCTGGGGTTTCTCAACAGCTGGGATATGCCCACCAGTTTTTTTATCGCCGCGCTGGCCATGTTCTTTCAGCAGTTCAAGCAGCAGCCGCTGCTGGCGCGCATCCCCTGGAAGGGGCTCTTGGCCGGCCTGGGCATTATGCTGGCCTGCATGCTCGTGCCCTACCTGCCTTTTTACCTGAACTTTCACAGCCAGGCCAAAGGCCTGGCCTTGACCGCGCAAAACACGCGCGTGGGCGATTACCTCCTCCTATTCGGGTTCTTCATGTTTCTCGCCCTGACGTTTGTGGTTGTCCGCTACCATGCATGGTTTCTGGCCCTGTTGGCGCCCGCGCAGGCCAAGAATGCCGCCAGAAAAAAAAGCGGCGCCGCCTGCCCCGAATGCGGCCGGCCGGTGCGCGAAGGCAAGCGTTTTTGCGGACACTGCGGCGCGGCCCTGGTCGAAGGCCGCGGGACGGAAGGCGCGGATTCCCCCCTGGTCCGCCCCGTCGGCGAGGTGCCGGCGCCCGTGCGCCAATTCTGGCTGTTCCTCCTTCAGCCCGCCGCGCTGTTGAGGCGGGGCGAAGGCCGGCCGGCCGCCATTTTCGGCTTCTGCGCCCTGCTGCTGGTAACCGCGGCGTTTTGGAAGTCGCCCTTCTTGGCCCTGATGGTTTTCCTGCTGCTGGCCCTGCTGCCGCTGCTCTTCACCCGGGCCGAGAGCGAGGAAACCCAATTCGCCTGGTTGCTGCTGTTTACGGCCTGGCTGCTGACCTTCGGAGCCGAGGTGCTGCACATCAACGACACCTTCCAGCCGCCCCTCGACCGCATGAACACGGTTTTTAAATTTTACTATCAGGTTTGGTATCTGCTGGGCATAGCCGGCGTCTACGGCGCGGTCTGGACCCTGCGCCATTCGCTGCGCAACCGCAATCTCAGGGCGGCCTGGCAGGTTCTGGCGGTCCTGCTGATCGGCGGGAGCCTGGTTTATCCCTATGCCGCCCTGCTGATTAAGACCAACCATTTCCAGAATGAAGCCACCCTGGACGGATCCGATTATCTGACCCGCGCCTATCCCGCGGATCGGGCCGGCATCGAGTGGCTGCGCCGGCATGCGCGCGGCAACCCCGTGGTGCTGGAGGCCACCGGCGGGGAGTACACGGACTTTGCCCGCGTCTCTTCGTTCACCGGCTTGCCGACCGTGCTCGGCTGGGCCGGCCACGAGCTGCAGTGGCGGGGCAATTACGATGAGCCGGCCAAGCGGATCCCCGATATTGATACCCTGTATACCTCGCAGGACCTGGAGCAGGTAAAAACCCTGCTGGACCGATATTCCGTCGAGTACGTTTTCGTCGGCAGCTTGGAAAGACAAAAGTACCCCGCGCCGGGCCTGCAGAAGTTTGCGCGCATTCTGCGCGTGGCGTACGAAAATCCCGGCGCGATCATATATCAGCGCAGGTAGTTTCCGGGCGCCGCCGCTTTCCGGGGCGCGCCAGGGCAAGGAGGCAGATGTGATTTGTCCCAAATGCGGGGCGGAAAATCCCGCCGGCAACCGGTTTTGCGATAACTGTGGAACCAAATTGGAGACTCCGCCGTCCAAAAAGCAAACCAAGCCGAAGGCGACGGTTCCCGAGGCCGCTCGCCCGGCGCCCGGCCCGGGACCGGCGGCGGAATCACTCTCCCCCGGCCGGCAGGCCGTGGGCTGGCTGACCTGGGAGAATTTATTGTGGCTGGCCGTCTTGGCGGTAACGGTATGGCTGCGGTTCTACGTGCTGGGGGAGAAACCACTGCACCACGACGAAAGTCTGCACGCCTTTTATGCCTGGAATCTCTTCAAGGGCGCGGGCTACAGCTACGATCCCATGATGCACGGGCCCTTCCTGTTCCACGCCAACGCGCTCATTTATTACCTGTTCGGCGCGTCGGATTTCACCTGCCGCATCATGCCCGCGTTGGCTTCCTTGGGCTGCGTAATCATGGCCTATGCGCTGCGGCCCTACCTGGGCCGGGCCGGGGCGTTGTTCACCGGCGCCCTGCTCGCCTTGTCGCCTTCGTTCACCTATTTCGGGCGCTTCATCCGCAACGACATCTACATCTCCGCCTTTTCGCTGCTGATGATCTACGGGCTCTTCCGGTGGCTGGACACGCGGCGGGCCGGCTACCTCTACCTGGGCGCGGCGGCGCTCAGCCTGGCCTTCTCGACCAAGGAGGTCACTTACATCATCGGGTTCATCTTCGTGTCCTTCCTGTTTTTTCGCTGGTTGTGGGAGTACACGGCCCGGCCCCCGGCCGAGGAGACGCAGGTCACGCGGGCCCTGGGCGAGTTGTGGCGGTCCCGCCGGGCCTTGTGGATTTCCTGCCTGGTCTTTTTCGGCATCGTGGCGCTTTTGTACACGACGATGTTCACCCATCTGCGGGGTTTCTTCGACGCGTTCACCAAATCCCTGACCTACTGGCTCGGCCAGCACGAGGTCCAGCGCGGCAGCCAGCCGGTCTATTTCTACGCCGCCCTGCTGCCGCTGTACGAACTCCTTCCCCTGCTGGGCGCCATCGCCGCCCTGATCTACTACAGTTTCATCCGGGACCGGCAAAACCGCGCCTGGCGTCTGCTGGCCTACGTCATCCTGGGCGCGGCCTGGTGGCTCTTCGTGGAACAGGGCCGGCAAACCTTCGGGCTGGTCTTCGCCCTGGTCCTGATCACCCTGGGGACGGGCCTGCTGGCGTACTTTTCCTACAGCCGCCGGAACCTGTTCGTGGTTTTCCTAAGCATCTGGACCCTGGCCGCCTTCTCGGATCTGTCCTTCGCGGGCGAGCGCATGCCCTGGCTGATTCTGCATCCGCTGCTGCCCATGGTTCTCCTGTGCGGATATTTTCTGGGCGAGTTATGGGAGCGCTTCCCCGCCGGGCGCGTTTGGCTGGCGGTGGCGGTCGCCGTGCCGGGGACCTTCCTGATCCACAATACCTCCCTGCTGAATTTCTACGGCGCGGGCGCCAATCCGGCCGAGCAGCTGGTGTATGTCCAGACGTCCACCGACGTGCCGCAGGTGGTCCGGCAGATCACCAGCATGTCCAAACGCCTGACCGGCGGGCTGGACATGAAGATCACCTGCGAGGATTATTGTTCCTGGCCTTTCGCCTGGTACCTGCGCGACTTCAAATACGTGGGCTACCCCAAATTCACCGCCGGCCAGGCGCCGGGAACGATCGAGGAGAATCCACTGATTATTTCGGGGGTGGAAATGGCCGCGCCCGGGCATGATGACCGGGTGGCCGAACTCTTGGCCGAAAAATACATCGCACAGCGCTACAAGCTCCGGGTGTGGTGGGCCCCGGATGCGCAGGCCTTTTTCAACGACACCCTGGGCGGGAAGCTGGAGAAGGCCTGGAAGCTCTTCATGTACCGGGAGCCTTGGAGCGGATTGGGATCCTATGACATGATCGTCTACGTCCGCAAGGACGTCGCCTACCTGTACTGGGCGAACGCCCAATAAGACCTCACGGCGGGACCCCGCGGCCGCCGCAGGGCGGCGCGGATCCCGGGGTTTCGGAATCCTCGGCAAGGAGGCAGGAAGCTTATGCGGCAGCAGGAGAAAGTGGCGGCAGTGGTCATCGGCGCGACGGTGCTGGTCCTGATCGTGGCCATCCTGATCGGCATCCGGGGCAAACAGGGCGGCGCCCGCCCCGGGGCCGGCAACGCGCTCACCGCGGCGGGGGAACGCGGGCAGGCTCCCGGGCAGTTCGCCGATCCCCGCGGCGTGGACGTGGATGCGGACGGATTTGTATACGTGGTGGACTCGGGAAACCACCGCATCCAGAAATTCGGCCCGGACGGACGTTTCGTCCTGCAGTGGGGCAGCGAAGGCTCGGGGGATGGACAGTTCAAGACGCCCGGCGGGATCGCGGCCGGCCCCGACGGGTTCATCTATGTGGCCGACACCTGGAACCACCGCATCGAGAAGTTCGACCGCCAGGGCAAGTATCTCACCCAGTGGTCCGGCGAAGGGGGATTCTGGGGGCCGAGGGATATCACGGTGGACAAGCAGGGCTTCGCCTACGTCACGGACACCGGCAACCGGCGGATCCAGAAATTCACCACCGACGGCACCTTCGTGAAGATGTGGGGCAAGCAGGGATCCGGGCCGGACGAATTCGACGAGCCGTTCGGCATCCGGATCGGAGCGGACAATCTCTTGTACATCTGCGACCGCCTGAATTTCCGCATCCAGGTCTGCGATACGGACGGTAAGCCCGTCCGCTCCTGGCCGGTCAACGGCTGGCAGAAGGAACAGTTCTACATGGAACCGTATCTTGCCCTGGACGGACAGCGCGACCGGGTGTATGTCACGGACCCCACCAAGCACCGGGTGCACATGTTCAACCACCAGGGCAAATTTCTGGGTTTTCTGGAGACCGATCCCGAAACCCAGCAGCCCTTCGCCACCCCGCTGGGCGTAGCCGTGGATCCGCGCAACGGGAGCGTCTACATCACGGACATGACGGCCAACCGCTTGTATAAACTCAATCCCTAGGAGGGCAAGACGCCATGGCGAAAACGCGCAAGGCAAAATCCAGGACAGGCAGAGCGGCCGCGGCCAAAACGTCTGCGCCCAAGGCCCCGGCCGCTGCGGCGGGCAAAAAACGCCGCGTCGCGGTAAAAACGCAAGCCTCCAAACCCGAAGCCGGCAAGCCGGCCCGGGCGCCCAAGCCCGCCCCACCGGCGGCCAACCGCGGCAAGGTCATTTTCGGGGTGGTGGTGGCCGCGGTGGTTTTACTGGCGGTCATCGGCAAGTTGCGCCAGGGGCCGCCGGCGAAGCTGCTGCCCGTGCGGATCCTGCAAACATTCGAGATTCCCGCGGGCGAGAAGCCCCTGTCCGCTCCCCGCGGCATCGCCGTGGACGCGGAAGGCGACGTGTACGTGGCGGACTTGGGCAACAACCGCCTCGTGAAATTCGCACGGGACGGCCGGGTGGCCCTGGAGTGGGGAACGACGGGGGAGGCGGCCGGAGAATTCAAGGAGCCTTCCGGCGTGGCCGTGACCGCGCAGGGCGAGGTGCTGGTCGCGGACGCCTGGAACGGCCGCATCCAAAAGTTCACCTCCCAGGGGCAGTACTTGGGCGAGATCGGCGCCAAGACCGGGAACTTTTACTCGCCGCGCAATGTGGCGGTGGACGCCCAAGGGAATATCTACGTGGCGGACACGGGAAACTCCTGCGTGAAGAAATTCAACGCCGACGCCGATCTTCTGAAGCGCTGGGGCGAGTACGGCGCGGGCAAGGACCGCTTTCAGGAAACCTTTGGAATTTATGTGGACCGGCAGAACGAGATCTACGTCGGCGATGCCGGCAACCGCAGGATCAAGGTCTTCACCCCGGACGGGAAATATCTGCGCCAAATCCGGGTCAAAGGCTGGAAAAGCGGCGTGGCCTGGCCCATGGTGGCCGTGGACGGATCCGGCCGCGTATACGCCTCGGATGCGCAGCACCAGATGGTTTGGATATACCGCCGCGACGGAAAATACCTCGGCTCCTGGGGCAACCAGGCCGGCAAGAACTACTTTGAGGCTCCCATGGGACTGGCGGTGGATGCGGCGGGAGCCGTTTATGTCTGCAACATGAACCGCGGGCAGGTCGTGAAACTGGCACCCCCGACCGAATAAGCGGGACGGAAGCCGGAGGGCCATTTGCCCTCCCGCCGACGAGATTCTTTAGAGGAGGCGACAACATGGCAACGGGAAAGAAAACAACGGGAAAGGCCAGGAACCAAAAAACCTTGGCCGGTTCGAGGGATTCATCCGTCCGCCGCGGCGCCCGCGGCCGGGCGCAGGCCGGCGGCGCGGCGGTCCAGGAGCCGCCGCTGGCTTCTGCCGCCCAGACCGCGACGGGCATGCCGCCCGCGGCCCCGGCGGGAGGGGAAAAGCCCCGCTCCGTCATCATGGTTATTCTGGGCGTCATTGCCGTGCTCGTGGCGGTGGAAGTGGTGGTCCTGTTCAAGGGCAAGGTGGACCGCCAGCGGGCCTTGAAAGCCGTGGCCACTTTCGGCGAGCGCGGCGAACCCCAGCGCCTGCAGGCCTTCAAGGGCACGATGACCGAGAAGATCGACGGCCAGGGCCGCCTCTTCCTGGTGGACTCGGAATGGAAGAAGGTCCTGGCCTGGAAAGCGACGACCGGCGAATTTCTCATGGCCATCACTTCCGAGGGCGCGCAGCGGGAGAACTTCTCGCCCACGGACGTGGCCATCGATGCCAAGGGCAACATCTATGTCCTGGACCAGGTCAACCAGGAAGTCTCGGTCTTTACCCCCGGCGGGGACTGGGTGCGGCGCTGGCCGGCGCGCAACGCCGTGGCGATCGCAGTGGCGGCCAACGGGGACGTGCTGGTGTCGGACTCGCAGGACATGAAAATCGTCCGTTACTCCCCCGAGGGGAAGGAGCTGCGGCGCTTCGCCGGGCCGGGCACGGCCAAGGGCAAGCTGAAGAACCCCTCCCGCTTGGCCACGGACGCCAAGGGAAACATCTACGTTGTGGATCATGGCAACCAGCGCATCCAGGTCTTTTCGCCCGAAGGCGCGTTCCGGAGGGCCTGGCCGCTGAAGTTCGTGCCTTCGAACAACACCACCGGCGTCACCGTGTGGGGCAACGAAGTGTACGTGAATGATTTTCAAAACAGCTATATCTGGGTCTATTCCCTGCAGGGAAAACTGGTCGGGCAGATCAAAATCACTTATCCCTCCACTGTGGCCATCGATCGGGAGGGAAATATCTACCTGCCGGCACCCGGCGGCATCGACCGCTACGTGCAGTTGAAAGGCCAGAAGAGCCAGTAAGCGAAGATTGCGGAAGCGGTGCCAGCAGCGACGCTTCGGCAGGACCGCGGGCCCGGGCGGAGCGCCGCCCGGGCCCGTACATCGTATCCGTAAGGAGTGATTCCAAATTTCAAACTGGTTTTCCGCCCCGCGGTCCCCGGAGGACCGGCGGCCGGCGTGGTTCAAAATTTTCCGTTCGCCCAGCGCCTACGGTTATCTGGCCGCGGCCGTGGGCTTGATCTGGGGCCAGGTCGAAATTCTCACGGAACGGATGGCCGCGGGCTTGTGGCTCACGGCCGCCAGCCTCCTGCCCTTGGGACTGGCCTTGCTCGGAGACGCCCGGCTCAAGCGCGCCGTGACGGTCCTGGAAAATCTCCTGGAACGGCTGGCCGCCTGGTGGAAGCGTTTCGAGACGGCGGCCCGTCCGCCGGCCGCCGCGGAGGCACCGCCTCCCGTTGCCGCGCCGCCCGCCCGCCGGGAAGCACCCGGCCGGGAAGTCCGCGAAGACTGGCGGACGCGGCTCCGCGCCCGCTGGGAACGCTGGGACGCCGTCTCCGTGTCCATCTCCAAGGCCTGGCTGCTGGGCGGCGGGATCGTGCTGTTGCTGGCAGCCCAGCCTTCCCTGTTCATGGAAAAATTCCTGCTCGCGCTGCCCTTGGTGATTCTGGGCGTAACGGGCATCGGCCTGGCCATTTTCAGCAAGGAAGCCTCCCTGCGCATCGGGAGTTTGCGGCAGGTGCTGCGGATCCTGGCGCTGGGCCTGCCCGCGCTGCTGCTGGTGCTGGCGGGCAACGCGGTGATCTTGCGTTGGGTCCACCAGAACGGCCAGAAGGAACTGCTGGGGATCGTACTAAACGCCGCGGGGATCCTCATCCTGCTTGCGCTTTTACCCGCGCGCTTTCCCGATCCCGAGGCGGAGGCCGGCAGCCCCCTGGAGGCCTTCTCGGGCGCGGCCCGAACGCGCGGCGGCGTGTGGGTCAAGGTTGCGCTGGCGGCCTTGGGAGCGGTGCTTCTGTATTTCTGCCGGGAAGCCGCCGCGGGCCGGGACTTGTGGCGGGCCCTGGCCTTGGCCGGCGCCGGCCTGTTCGCCCTGGGATTGTCCTTTCCCTGGACGCGGCGGCCTTCCGCAACCCCCGGCCGCGAAGCCGGTCCGGCGGCGCGTCTCAGCCTGAACCTCATCCGCCTGCTGGCCTTCGGTGTGGCGCTCTACCTCGGATACCACGGCCAAAAACTGATTGCCGCGGAAAAAATCTACGCCGGCCTGTTTTATTTCGGCGCCGCCGCCGTGGGCCTGATCCTGGCGTTTCGCGAACCGGCCGGCCCCCAGGACCGCTGGCGGGAGCAGCCGCTGGCCTGGTACTGGGAGCTGGCGGGCGTGCTGGCCGTGATGGCGGTGGCGGTCTGGCTGCGCATCCATTTGCTGGAACAAATCCCGTTCGGAATCGAAGGCGACGAAGCGGCGGCCATCATCAATGCCAGGGAAATTTTAAACAGCCCGACCGACTCCATCCTGGCGCACTTCGCCGGCCAGCCGGTCTTTTACCTCGGCCCGCTGAAGATCGCCCACCAGCTATTCGGGCTCAGCAACTTCGGCATCAAGGCCATGGCCCTGCTCTACGGCCTGCTCGACATCCTGGCGCTGTATTGGCTGGCCCGGCTGCTGTACGGCCCCCGCACGGCGCTGGCCGCCGCGTCCCTGCTGACCCTGGCGCGGTGGCACATTCATTTCTCCCGCTTCGGCTACGGCAACACGCTTCTGATTTTGATGCTCACCCTGGGGTTCTATTTCCTGCTCAAGGGCCTGGTCACCCGCCGCAAGTGGCATTTCGTGTTCTCCGGCGTGGCCTTGTCCCTGTCCGTGCAAACCGAGGTGGCCGCGCGCCTTGTCCCTTTGATCTGCGCGGGCCTGCTGGTGTTCCTGGCCGCGGGGCAAAGGCATTTCTTCCGCCGCAACGCACGGCCGCTGCTGGCCCTGATGCTGGGCGTGTGGCTGGCCGGAGGCGCCTTCTACATTCTGCTGGGGAAAAGCACGACCGCCCTCATGGGACGCGCCAATTCGGTGTCCATCTTCTCCAATGATCCGAATGCGCCGCGGGACATCGCCGCCGGATTCGTAGGCAGCCTCCGCTCCAGCCTGACGATGCTGAACTGGCACGGCGATTATCGCCCCCGCCACAACGGCGGCCTCACGGGCGAACCCATGCTGGATTTCTGGTCCGCGGTGCTGTTCGGGCTGGGTTTTTGCTACAGCCTGTATTACTGGAAACGGCTGCGGTATTTTGTCCTGCTCCTGTGGTTCTTGGGGTTCATGAGCGCCTCCATTTTCGCGATCGAGGCGCCGCAGGCCCACCGCGCCTTCGGCATCGTGCCGGCGGTCATTCTCTTCATGGGGGCCTTTCTGGACCGGGCCCGGCGGCTTTTACGGGAAACGCTCGGACGGCCGGGAGTCTGGGCCGGAGGGCTGGCCTTCCTGGTGCTGCTGGTGCCCATCGCCCGGACCAACTACCACAAGTATTTCGACACCCTGCCTTCGTTTGACGCCGCCTGCTGCGAATCGGCCAAGTACATCGCCAGCTTGGGGCCGCGCTGGGAGAATTTCATCATGACGGCGTACCTCTGGCAGGGCCACCCGCCGTTCCAGGCCTATGCCGGCAATATTTCGGGCCGTTTTTTTTACACGGCCGCCGACGTGGTGCCCGTGCGCTTAGCCGGCGACAAAAACGTCTGTTACACCTTCATCCTCGAGTATCCTCCGCTGCTGCCCTCCATCGCGTATTTTTATCCCGGCGGGCATGAACACGAAATGTCCCACCCCAAGTACGGCCTCATGTTCCGGACCTGGGAAGTCACCCACGAACAGATTGAAGCCACCCGGGGATTGGAAGGCCGCTACTGGAGCAATCCCGACTGGGCCGGGAAGCCGGCGCAAGAGCGGAAAATTCCGGATGTGAATCTGGTCTTCAACGCGGCGGGGTGGCCGCTGCCGGGCGGCGGCAGCGCGGACTGGAGCGGCACGGTGTGGATTCCGCATCTCGGACGCTATGTCTTCTACCTGTATGGCACGGATTTCGCCGAGGTCCGGATCGGAACCCGGACGCTTCTGACGGCCGGCGGCGGCCGCGAGGCGGTGCAAACCGTCCGTCTGGGCGGCGGCCTGCACCGCCTCCGGATCCGCGCCCGCCACGAGACGCCCGGCGGCAGGCTCCTGTTCGCTTGGAGCAGTCCGGACGAGATCCGGTATTACAATATTTACAAGAGCCCGTACAACGTGCCGTTTGCCAAGCAACCCGTGCCTCCGACCCATTTGTTCACCTATCCGGAACCCAAGGGCCTGCTGGAGACGTTTTACCATTCGAACGACTGGACCGGCGAGCCCGTGCACCAGCAGGTGCAGCCGGCGCTGCTGTTCGTGTGGATGGGATCGCCGTATGCCCTGCCGCTCCCGGTCTCGGCGGAATGGCGGGGCTGGATCACGACCGGCTCGCCGGGGTCCTACCGCTTCGACCTGGAACAAACCGGTTACGGCGAAGTGGTAATCGACGGGAAAACGGTCGTGACCAGCGGTTCGCCTCCTCCCGGCTACGGGGCTCCGTCTCCGGCCAGCAATCCGGTGCCGCTCTCGCCCGGCCGCCACTCCCTGCGGGTGCGCTGGCTGGCTCAGCACGGCGCCATGTTCAAGTTCTGGTGGACTCCGCCCGGGGGAAAACGTGAGATCGTGCCGGCGTGGGTTTTAACCCCGGCCGAGGAATCGCCTTGAACACCGCCCCGAAACCCTCCGGCCTGCTTCAGGCTTCGGGCCTGCTCTTTGGCATGATCATGGCTGCCAACGCGACCAATTACCTTTTTCACATGCTGGCCAGCCGGGCCCTGGGGCCGGCGGACTACGGTTCTTTGGTCAGCATGATCGCCGTGCTGACGGTTTTGATTTTTCCCAGCCAGGCGGTGCAGGCCGTGGTGGCCAAGGCCGTGGCCGTGGAGGAACTCCACCACCGCTTCGACCGCGTCGCGGCCTTGGGCGGACGGGCGCTGGTGCGCGTTTTTCTGCTGGGCAGCGCCCTCAGCCTGGCCTTGTGGCTGACGGGCGCCTACTGGCAGAAATTTTTCCACCTTGGAAGCTTCCGCCCCCTGCTGGCGGTGGGTGTGGCGGCCGTGTGCTGCCTGGTTTTGACCGTGGCGCGCGGCCTGTTGCAGGGCCTGCAACGCTTCGGGCTGCTCGGGGCCAATTACTTAGCCGACGGCCTCCTGCGCCTGGCCGCCGGGGCGGTCTTCTTCGGGGTGGGCTGGAAGGTGGCTGCCGGGATTTCCGCCTACGGCCTGTCGGCGACGGCGGCGCTGCTGCTGGCGTTCATCCCCTTGGCCGGCCTGCGCCGGGAGCGAACGGTCGCCACCGCGGAGCTGGAGCTCCCCCGCCTGTACCGCTACG
>Ga0315535_1001411_pt1 | contig 16015 bp, 11 predicted proteins | sample SalMarSW160220MG_2_FD_203092 | JGI IMG/M metagenome (GOLD analysis project Ga0315535, IMG submission 203092) | Salt marsh sediment microbial communities from the Plum Island Ecosystem LTER, Massachusetts, United States - Salt Marsh Sediment SW1602-20 ...
CGGATACCTTCCCGCACCTGTTCATCATCGTCGATGAGTTCGCCGAGATGGTCACTCAAAACCCCGAATACAAGGCGCAGTTTGAGAGCATCACGCGTCTCGGCCGCGCCTTCGGTGCCACGCTCATCTTGGCCACTCAGCGGCCTGCCGGGATGGTCACGGACCAGATGCGTGCCAACATGAAGTTCCGCATCTGTCTGCGAGTGGAAACCGCCGACGACAGTAAGGAACTGCTCAAGCGGCCCGACGCGGCCACGCTGCCGGCATTGGGCGGGCGCGGCTACATCCAGATTGGCGGCGGTGCACTGATCGAGCTGCAGGCTGCTTGGGCTGGCTTCGATTATCGCGACGATGGCAACGATCCGGTCTACAAGAAGCAAGAGCTGTTGGATGCGTTGGGCGTGACGGAGGACAACCAGCCTGGAATCTTGATCGACTGGCTTGTCGCCGCCCTGGGTGCTGAGGCCAAACGGCAGCAGGTGCCCAGGCAGCTGAAGCCATGGCCGGATCCTCTGCCGGAACGTCTGCCTCTGGACCTGCCTATCGACGCCAGCTACCTGGAAGGCAACAAACCAGGGAGCGAAATTGTGCTCGATCAAGCGCTGGCCGATTGGATTGGGAGCCCGAGAGCTAAGAAGCTCTGGGGAGACGCTGACTGGTCGAAGCCGGTTCCCATGACAGTGCCGATTGGGTTGATTGACAACCCGTTCCTCTCCAAGCAGACGGTTTATAACTTGGATTTGAAGGCCGATCCGGTGGTCGCCTTTGGCGCTGCCGGACGAGGCAAGACCACGTTCCTCAAGTCCTTGCTCCTCTCCTTGTGCGCTTCTCACTCACCCGAGCAGCTTCACATCTTTGTGCTGGACTTTGGCCGAGGCGGTTTGAAATCGATGCGAAACATGCCGCATATCGGCGGGATCGTCGATGCCAACGAGGATGAGCGTGTGGAGCGGCTGCTGCGGATGGTGCGCCACATCATAGATCAACGGCAAGTCAAGCTGGCGGCCTACGATTCGATCGCCGACTACAACGAAGCCAATCCCGATGATGCCATGCCGCCAGTGCTGGTGGTGATCGACAATGTCTCTGAGTTCAGGGAGACATATGACGTCTACCTTGAGGGGCTTATCGATTTGATCAAGAACGGGAGGTCGTTCGGCGTGTACTTTGTCGTCACGGCTGGCGTTCTCGGCGATGTGCCCAACAAGCTCTTCAACGTCCTTGGTCAGCGCCTTACCTTCAATCAACTTGATCCCGCAGACTACATGATGATCGTCGGGCGTGGGGGCATCCACCCCAACAATGTGCCCGGACGCGGGCTGACTGTGGCCTCGGTCGAAGGCAAACCTCAGCCGCTCGAGTTCCATACCGCTATCCCTGGAGGCGAGCCTGACAGCGAGCTCTACCGGGATCTCTCCGATCGCTTCGCCGATGTCTGGAAGTCCCTTGTTGAAGAGAATCCCGCCCTGGCCCCCAAGGCTGCCAAGCCTGTTGAAGTGCTGTCCGAAATGATTGACCTGAAGATGGTCCTGCCCGATATGGCGAAGGGCGCCAGGTCGATCACAGCTCCGATCGGGATCAACGACTTGGATCGTGAGCCGACCTTGGTTGACTTCGGTGCCAACGGCCCTCACTGGCTTGTCATGGGGCCGCCGATGACCGGCAAGACGACGACCATGCGCTCGCTGGTGCTCTCCCTGGCCTACAGCTACTCACCGGAACGGGTGGGGATGGTCTTGGTCGACCCCTCCGATCCTGCCCGGCGCTTCTTCAACTACGGCGCGGGAGATGGCAACTCCTTGGAGACCTTGCCCCATGTTCTGGCGACCGTCTCGACAGCGGATGAGCTGGATCGGGTGGTCAAGCGGCTGACCGCCGAGTACGACGACAAGATCCAGGACGCCATGAAGAAGCAGAAGAAGTCGTTTGATCCGGTGGACAATGCCGCTCGCTCGATCTTTGTGATCTTCGACCACTATGACGATGTTGATCTGCTCAACGGATCCGGGCTGGGAACACTGGATCTGGCCGAGGTTGGCAAGGGCAAGAACCTGCACTTTGTCATCGCCGGCAGCATGGATATCACGCGTGACTCCGGCGATAAACTGCGACGCCGGGCCGAGGCTGTTCGCTACACCCTGGTGCTGAACGATGTGGAAGCTGTGCGCTACATGGGTGTGCGCGGTCTGGTGGTGCCCGACAAGGAGCTTCCGCCCGGCCGAGGCTACCTAGTCAAGGCGGTGACGGCTTCCATGACGCAGATCTGTCTTCCGTTCATCGAAGTGACCAATGGGGCTGGCCCCGATGCCCAGCTCTCCCGCATCATCGGCGAGATCAGGAAAAAGTACGCGCAACCCGCCAAGTGGAGCTATCATGCCAGCGATCTGGCTCCGCTGGAGGAAGCCATGGGCCTGGAGGCCACGGAACCGGTGGAGGAAGAAGGCAGCGTTGTGCCGGATCAGACGCCGGCACCGATCGCCTCCGCAGAAGAGCAGGAGGCAGCCGCTGACCTGGAGAAGATCATGGCAGAACAGGCCGCTCTGCTGAAAGGCATGGAATTGGGGGAGCCTCCCAAAGAGCCCAACTTCGCCACCCTCGAGATTGACGATGATGGAAAGGTGAACAAGGGCGGAGGCAAGGCCAAGGCGAAGCCGGCAAGCAAGAAGACGTCGAAATCCAAGGCCAGCTCGTCGGCCAGCAAGAAATCGAAGAAGACCAAGAAGGCCAGCTCGGGATCGAAATCGACATCGAAACGAAAGAAATCTGCCAGTTCAGGGTCGTCTAGGGGCAGCAAAAGCGCGAAATCGAAGTCGAAGTCTTCCGGAAAAAAGAAGTAGGGAGGGATGATGGACAGGCTCAATCTCACCCTCGACATCCGTGTCAACGAAGTCGGGAGCAAGGAGGTCAACGTCCGAAGCAGTCTGGTCGTGGCCAATCTGCTGGCCGAGATCCAAGACAAATTCAACTTGGACGGCACGCTTGAGCTTTGGCCGGACCAAGGCGATGCTGTGCTTGAGCTGGCCACACGCCTCGATCAGGCGGGTCTGGAGGACGGGGCCAGGCTGATCTGCGATCGCGTTGAAGAGGACACGGGAACGCGCGAAGCCATCCGTCAAGGCGTTCGCGTCCCCTTCGAGGAAGACAAGTTCAAACGGGTCTACTTCGAAGAGGAGCACACACTCACTGAATACGACGTGAGCTGGCAGCCGGCGATCATCGGCCGATGGGATCACCGAGACCCATCCAATAACAGGCTGTTGGCGGTTGACCTGGAGAGCATCGAGGATCTCCCCACGGTCTCGCGGCACCATGCCTGCCTGACGTTGAAGGGGGGCAAGTTCTTCATCGAACAGCTGGCAGCCCGAAATCCCACTTACCTGGACGGGAAGGCGTTGAAGTCGGGCCGCCAGTACCCATTGGCGGCAGGCGCCAGAATCCGAGTGGGAAGAGTCTCTCTGACTTTCTACATCATCAGCTGATTGTGAAGGCTTTCACAAGTGCTGCTGACTGCTGACAGACGCACATTGCTTGAGAAACCGAAAGGGGCGACCACATGGGTCGCCCCTTTTGCATTTGTGGGGCCCCTGGAGGGATGCCAGGCGCGGGAGATTTCCTCGGCCCTAGTTCCCCCAGTCGTCCGGATCGGGTGTGTCGATCAGGTGCGTGCGGTCATCTGCCGTCCCCGAATAGGGGCTGGCTTGCTCCTCGGTCCGGGCGAAATTGAACTGGAGTTTGACGCCGCGCTGGGCAAGATCACCGAGCACAATCTCATCGCCGTCAGCGAGGACCACGGGCGAATTCGCCTGAATTCGGCGACCGTTCAGCCGCGTGCCGGCACTGGAGTTTTTGTCGGTGAGGCGGAAGGCGTTGTCATCGTTCAATTCGATGGTGCAGTGGAGACGGCTGACCGAACTCTCGGCGTCACTGTAGAACGAGATGTCGGACTGCGAGGGATCACGACCGATGGACACTTTGATCCCGGTCACCTTGAGGCGTTCGCCAATCATGCCGCTCGGGCCCTCCATGACCGTCAGAGTGGCCAGGGCGAGCTCAGGCAACTCTGCCTGAAACATGGTCCGCATCGCCTCATCGTCGGGATCGGTGCCGGTCTCGGCTGGGCCCTTGGAGCGGCCGCGGAGCAAGAAGAAGGCGCCAGCTAGAACGGCCAATCCCAAGATGCCCAACACGCACAGCACAGGTACGCCGATCGCGGCTGCGGTTGGCACGGAGCCCAGGATCCCGGTACTCGATGTGGGCGGAGGAGCGACGGCGACATCTACCGAGCTCTCTCCATCGGCTGACAACCCAAGTTCGTCCGTGACGTTGACTCGAAGCGAGACCGGATTGATGCCGATGTCGGTGATGTCGGACAAATCCCAGTTGAACGTCACCGTCGATTGGCCGGCGGCGACGTCCGCCGAGGACTCAAGGTTCCCGTTTACGAACAGTTGGGCGGTCGTGATTTGTCGTGGGAAGCCATCCGGCCAGCTGATCTCGGCCGTCACCGATTTTTGACTTGTGTCAAAGACGGGAGTAGCACTGTCGGCCGGAAGGGTCGCTTCACGGCGGATGGTGCTGTTGGCGGTGGGTTCGGTGATGGACACCGACGGCGGAGTGGGAGAGACTTCGTAGCTGCCCACGGCGCCTTCGCTGGGCCGGGTAGGGGTGTTGATGGTGATCTCACGCCGTCCCACGTCGCCTATCGCACTGCGATACGAGACACTGTAAAAGGCACGTTGAGAGTCGATGATTTGATACACCGAGGACACCTGGCTGAGCACACCACTCCGGGTGAGACCCGTGTAGATTCCGCCGCTGCCTTCTGCAAGCAACTGGAGCGCGTCCCGTCGGGACTGGGACAGGTCCGTCTGGAAAACGTAGACCGACGCCTGCTGGTCGCTGGCTTTGGCGGCCGTGTTCGTGGCTGATGTAGGTGCCACCGTCGAGCTCGGATCCTCAATGAAGCGCGTAAAAAACAGAATCGCCGCTGTTTGGCTGCCGGGCACCTCAACCAGGTCCCCCAGCTGGTTTACGGCATCGTCCACGGCCAGCAGTCCCTTGGTGGACCTCGAGCCGCGGTCAAAGCCAAAGGCCGCTGCCCATGTCGTCAGGTCGCTTCCGGACTGCGTAGCAGGCAGGAGGGTCACCGTCTGGTCGCTGTCGGTGTTCTGGCGTGCCAGAACCATGACTGTATCCTTGCCGTCCTTGAAGAAACCCCCACTGACCAGAGTAGTGATCGCCTGTCGGATGTTGCTCTCACCAAAGGATTGGAAGTTCGCCAGCCGTCCCTGGTCAATCACAAAGATGTAGGTGATCGGCCCGTCCTCACTGGGCGTTACCTGGACATCAGAAGCCTCTTGACCGTTCTCGTAAACGGTGATGTCGCCGGCGTTGAGGCCGCTTACGACTTTCTGGCCCAATCCGACTGCGCGCAAATCGAAGCTCACGACTGGGAAGCCGCTGGAATCGACATTCGTAACGAAGAAGGTGGTCCCCGATTGCGCAGCTGCGCCGAGAACTGCCACACCGATCGCCATAAACGCGGCCACGAGCACTGATCGTAGCAATTTTGTCGTCATCTCAGGTTGCCTTGCCTCCGTCACTCAGCGAAATCGTCCAGCCAATCCGCCAGCAGCCAACGCAAGCTGTCCGCTGAACCATTGACCAATCCAACACTCTTTCCTCCCGAACCGGTCGTGTATACGATCCAGGCGGAGTTGTCTTCGCCCAAAATTGTAGCCCTGCGGCCATTCCCCGGCTGTCCCCCGTCCACCGGGACCAGTACCACGTGGCCTTGAATGGGCGCCTTCGTGGCCTCAATGAAAGTGCTGGCTTTGTCGGCGTTGCCTTCCGCTTTGTCCAACAGGGCTTGAGCCGCGTCCTGTTTACCCTTGTCCGCGGCGTCAACCAGCTTCTTGAAGGATGGGCGGGTCAACCTGGCCCGAACCATGGGTTTGGCGTTGCCCAGTTGGAGCATATCGGCCAAGCGGGCCCACAAATCTTCCCTATCCGGCACCAGGCCGATGCGGAACCGGTCGTCGTCGAGGGCCGCCAACTCAACCGTCATATCATCGATCAGGTAGTGCAGCGCCAATCCGGACTGGCTGCGGCCCTGGCGGATGGTTGCCAGAACAAAGTTCGGAGACGCGATCACTGAAACGAGCTCAAACAGGATCGGGTTGAGTTCGTACTCATCCTCATGGCCCTTGGCTTTCTTGATCCAACCATTCGCCTCCAGATCGCGGCGTCCCTGACCATAGGTGGAATCACGGTCACCGGCGCTCTTAGGAAAGAGTCCGCGCGACTCCAGGCCGACGACTCGGTCGGCCTGAACGGCTGCCAGGAGGTATGCGAATTCGGGCGTGCCAAGTTCGGCGCCGCTCATAAAGGTCTCCTCCTAGAAAAGGGACCGAACCCCGTTCACCACGGAGCTGGCCATATCGACCCTGCCTACAAAATCGCGCATCATCCACTCGACAGGCGCACTGACCGGGCTCGGACCGCCCGTAGCCTGACGCCAGTAGGCAATCCCCTCACGCTGCCCTGAAAGTGTGCTGGATGTGTCGCGGTGTTCCAGTCCAAGATAGTCATATCCGGGACCGGTGTCGTGGTAGTTGTAGAGGTATCCGGCTGCGTCATGCATCACGCCGTGGTAGCCGACCGCAGTATCATCGCCGGCAATGGCCACGTTCCCTGGGCCGACAAGGCCCCCGGTGGGGTTGAGCATGGCGCCAAACGCCGGGTCGATGCCGAACGCGTCCCCGACGACCTTCCCATAGCGCATCTGGGTATTCGATCCGTTGAAACTCGGATGAGAGCCGCCACCACCGCCGGCACCACTCAACTCGGGCGGCGCGTCATCTGGGGTGGGGGTGTTGGCTTCCTGCTGCGCCTGAACCTCCTGGAATTTCTCCCATTCGATCTGGATTTCCACCTCACCTCTTCCGCGAATGTTGGCCAGCTCTACCAGCAGACCATCCAGTTTTTCGCCGGAGGGATTCTGGCTGAGCTCGAACATTATGTGGCCCAGTTGAGGGCCGGCGCCCTGAAATTGGGAGCCGATCATGCCGCGCATGTACGAATCGCTGAAGAGTTCATTCGGATCGCGCACCAGAAGGGGATTGGCCTGCTTCCATGCAGGCACACCGGATTCGCTTGATGCACCACCGGCGCCGCCTGTAGCTCCGCCAGCCCCGCCCCCTGCGCCACCTCCTGCGCTACCGCCGGTGCCTGCCGCGGCGCCAATGGCGGCGGCAATGCCGCCCAGAATGGCTCCAATGCCGCCCGCCTCGAGGAACAGGCGCGTGGCTTCGTCTTCGGCATCGTGCATCACCTTGGCGACCTGGCCCAAACCCGTGGCGCCGCCCTCTAAAGCCTCGATCAAGGCCTTAAGCGCCGGCAGAACCGAGCGTTCCATTTCGTTGTAGAAGGCCTTGGCGCCTTTTCCGACCCAGCCGCCGCTTTGGAGCGTTGATATCTGACCGTTGATCTTCCGCAGGGTCTGGCTGGTTGATTGCGCCTGGCGTGAGAAGACCTTTGCGGTTTTGCCGAGATCATCAAACTGAACTTTTATCTTGAAGCCGGCCATAGACCCCTCCCTTCAATTGCCTGCGCCGGAGGTAGAGACTCCCACGACGCGGCCGCGATCGCTGTGCGAAATTCGTTCCACTCACAGAATGTAGAAGACGACTTTGACGATTGGGCCCAAGCCAATCTGATCACCATCCGTAAGTTGTGTAGGTTCTCCCTTGGTTACGGCATTGCCGTTGATCGTCGTTCCGAACTTGCTGCTGTCGTCGAGGGCAAAGTACGCCCCTCGCTCGTAGGTGATCGTCAGATGGTGGCCCGAGACACCGCTCGAGCTGTCCACAGGCAGGGCGGCATCATTGTCTTTGGCTCTTCCCACTCGGAAGGGCGAGCGTCGCATTTCCACTGTGAAGTGCGGTTCGGCGGGAAAGCGGAGCGAGATGCGTGCAGCTGGGCCCGCTGGGGGCGGGGCTGCCGGGGTTGGTGGGGCGCCCGGCGCCGGCCCGGCCGCCCGAGCGCCACCGGCCGGAGCACGTGGCGGTGAAACAGGAACCCCCGGCTTGGGAGGCGACTGTCGGCGCCCGCCTTCAGGCATCACCAAATCGACAGCCACAGCCTGCTCACGCTGCTTGGGCACAATGATCCAGACCAGGGCAATCACACCCAGTAATGTGAGGCAGCAAACGCCTGTCAGGGCGGCAATGGCGAACGGCGAACTCGACACCCAAATCCGGAACTGCTGGAAGATGCTCGGCTTCTGGTAAGTCAATTGGAAGGGCTTCGATTCGGCGAGGACCGTGTCCGTACTGTCAAGGGCCTGGACAACCACGCCGTAGGTGCCAGAGTTAACGCGACTGGCCGGGATCAGGATCGGGTCGCCGAGAGGCACGGTGACCTCAGTTCCCTGTATCTTTGCGCCTTGCTCCGTGTCTACCAGCCACGCTTTGTACTTGACGGCTCCGCTGAGGTTGGTGGCCGAGATCTTCACCTCAAAGCTGTTCTGACCGGGAGCGGGGGATTGGACAGAGGTGACGCTGACGGCGGCTGGCGGGGGTTCGAACTTGAAGTCGGCGCTGTCCTGCGACAATACCTGACCGTCATTGTCAACTGCCGCCACGTTGAGCGTGTATTCCAAGCCGGGTGACAGGCTGACGGCTGGCAACTTGTTCACGTCTGAAAAACTGGTCAAGGACTGAGAGAGCACGGCTTGGCCGGTGTCTTTGCTGACGATGGTCACATTCAACTGGCGGATCTTTTCTTGCTGTACCAGGTCGAGGTTGAACACAATCCCGTCTCCGGTGGATTGCACCTTGCCCTTGAGGTGGATTTCCGCTGGCGGGATGTAGTCTTGCGTCGAACTGAAAGTGAATTCGCTCGATTTAAGCGAGGTACCGTCCTTCAGATTGACGGTCAGTGTGCCCGTTTTGTTTCCTGCGGATGGGTAGATGGTCGCCTTGGCGGTCCATTGATTCTTGAATATCCCGATGATGTTGTTGAGGCCGAACACCAGGCCCGTTTGATCCCGGATTTCGGCGAGGCCGCCGGTGGGTTCTGTGAGTGCTTTCAACTCGTCAAGGGTGATCGTGTAGCCCTTGAGCCCCACGCCGTATATCTGAACCCCGTTCTGCTGGGCCAGATTGACCACCTCTTGCGGCGTGCGTTCGGCGCAGTCGTCGCTGCTGGCGGTGAACACGATGACCGCCTTGCGTCCGGTTGCTCCGCTGAGCTTGTTGACCGCCTGATAGAGCCCGTTGTTCAGACACGAATTGCCTGAGCCCGACGCTCGCAGCCGGGATATGGCCGTGGAGATTGTCTCCTTCTTCTGGGTGAATTCCTCGGCAGTGGATGGTGTCGAGGCGAAGGTCATCAGGGCCATTTGGGTGTTGTCCGGGAGCCCTGTAATGGCCGTAGCCAGCGAAGTGCGGGCGAACTTGAACTCAGCTGCCGAGCTGAAACTCCCCAGATTCTTGCTCGTGTCAGCCAGCACGACCACCGTCCAAGGCGTTTCGAGCTCCTGGACTTCAGCCTTGTACTTGTCATTGTCGACTGTGATGGTGGCGTCCTGTATCTCGAAAGACGTCATCAGCTGATTGTTGGGGTCAAGAAGGGAGAACACCGTCATCAGGGAAAGCCCGACCGCCCCGGTGGTCGTGGTGACCTGCTGCGGTTCGGGGGTCTCGTGAATGTGGATATGGGCCTCGCCAGGGGCCTGGGCGGCCGCTGCCAGAGGCATGGCGATCAGCGTGAAGCAGAGGATCAGGCCCGGTAGGGATTTGATTCGGAGGCTCATGGTCTCTCTCTCATCCGAATGTCTTGTCTTGGCGCCGAGCGAATCCGTGCACGAACTGCGGATGAGCGATTATATGCCAAATAGGATCGCCTATGGCGTGCTCTGCGTCCCTGGCGTCAAGCTGGCAACGGGGCAGGATGGCTGGCCACCTTCGGTCAGCACAACATGTGAGTGCCCATTATCACCCAAGTAGGTAGCCGGCGCAAACGGAGTCCGGTGGGCGACTTTCCGCGTGCATGGGGTCCGGGCATCCGACTGCGTTGACCGAGGCAGATGTGCGCGGTAGAATGATGACCGGTCGGGTAAGTCGGCCCCGTACCGGAGCGCACCCGTAGCTCAATTGGCAGAGCAGCTGACTCTTAATCAGTCGGTTGCAGGTTCGAGTCCTGCCGGGTGCACCTCACAATCCAAACTATGGGCCCTTCGGCCCGAGTCCCCGGGCCCTTCTCCCCAGAGGGGTCTTTGCGTTTCGGCAGCTTGATCAACCTCCCAGCATTGGAAAGAGTAGTAACGTTGCGGTTCGGTATGGAGAGATAAGGGTGCCTGAGGCCGTGGGGTGTGCGACCGGCTTGATTGGCGGGCAGAGGGGCCGGAGGTCGAAACATGACGAGGTCGCTTGATGAACACCTTCCAACCGCTGAGCTGTTCAACGTCGTGGAAGAGGTGCTTGGGGCCTAGCGTGGGACCTTCTCACGATGCGAGACCTCCCCTGTTCGAGAACTTTGGAGGGGATCTCAGCCGCCCAAGCGTCATAACGTGTCATGGGTGGCGGTCCGTCACTGGCCGCCCAGGTGGCTCATGTCACCTTGGCATTTGGAGGACATCCAAGCCTGCCTCCTGATGGAAGATCAACACGCGGATTGGGGCGATATCTGGCTTCGCGGTGAAGCCGTCGAACCATCGTTTTGGGTCCGGGTCAAATTCGATCTCGAGTTGACCTGCTGCAAGGTGATGAAGGCATCTCGACAGGTGGAAGACTTGGACGATCCGGAGGTTCCGGGTGGGGCCAAGGCGTTTCACACAGCATACTGCCTCGGTGAAACGCACCAGGCGCAGTGCACCCTGATGGCCTAGGAGACGCGCACAAGGATGGGAAAGCACTCGAAAATCTGCCACGTCGGAGCGGGAGTCTGTCTGATCCCGGCCGTGTTTGTGGTGGCCTGCCAACCTCAGGCGGGTTCGTCTCTGGTGGGTGTTCCAACCGATCCCCAGCCGACGCCTATCGAGCGGCTGACCGTCGAATTGCTCTATCCCACAGGGGAAACCTCAGTTGAGATGGGCGGGACGATGAGCGTCATCATCCGGGTGACCAATGCGGCAGGGCTACCGGTGGGTGACGCGCAGGCCGAAATCGAGGTCAAGGACCCCAGTGGCAGGCTGGTGGTGGTCAACCCCATGAAAGCTGGCGAGGAGGGGGTCTACCGAGCCAGTTCATGGCTCATCCCGCATCGAACGCAGGCCGGAGCTTGGACGATCGTGGTGACTGTCAAGGGTGATGGGGCCGCCGGACGCGCCCAAGGAGTTGTCCGGGTCGAACCTTCGGAGAGTGAGACGCTGCTCCAGAAGTACGGATTCTGGATCGCTGCTCCGACGCTGCGCGGAATTCAACCGTCATTGGTCGCAGAGCGAGGTGACGCGAAGAACGGGATGATCCGTTGGGGAGGCGTAATCCCGGCATCCCACGTCTTGCCTGAAGCCTGGCTTGAGATCCACTGGCGAAGCGGGTTGGACGATCTGGTGGGCCCGCAGGCTGTGCGCCGCTTCCTGCTCGACGATATCGGTGAATTTGGCTTCACACCAGTTCGGGGAATCGGCGAGATCACGCCGTTCGACTTTCAGGGACGGTCCGCATGGAAGGTCGAAATGCGGGGTCAGTATCCTTATGATGACATCGAATGGGTGGTCTTCATGGACACCGCCTCAGGCAAGACATTCGCCATCGGCACGACAGTCGTCCTGCCGCCGGCGGGGGTGAATGCGCACGCGGTACTGCGAGATACATTTGAGCTCCCGGAGGGCGTCGTGGCAAACGGCAAAGCTCCCGAGCCTCTGCCACGCCTGCTGCCAGGACCGCAGCAGCTGTCTCCGCCGCTGGGTGCCATCTTCAAGGGGGCGGATGTGCCCATCGTTTTGACATGGGCTCCGGTGAAGACGCTGAGTGTTAACGAGTTCTACCAGGTGGACTTGAGCTACAACTATGACGAATCGAGTTTCAGCCGAACCTACTCGACCCGAGACACCCAATTGACAGTTCCGAGTTCCCTGTTCCACAAACCCAACTGTGGGGTCTTCAATTGGCAGGTCCGGCTGATGCGTACCAAGACCCCAATGGAAGATGATGCCTCCAAGCCGATAGCAGAAAGCTATGCCAGTTTCTACTGGTACTTTCTATGGTCCCCACCGCCGGGGTCGCCGGCCGAATTCCCGCCCCTCTGCCCCAATGCCCAGTACTGATCGGGCGCGTTGCATCGGGGTGTCATCGGGCAGTCAATGCCCAGTCTGCCATTCTTGCATGTCTCTTATGGGACAACGGTATACTCAAACCACAAATCTTCATTGCGAGAGATAGCTGCCATGGGTGGATCGATAAAGCTCTTCAGTGTACATGGAATCGACATCAAGATGCATGTGACGTTCCCGCTCATCTTGATCTGGGCTGCTTTCCAGTTTGGCTTGGCGAGTGGGCGAGGCTGGGAAGGAGCTGTGTTCGGGGTGATTGTCACCCTGCTTCTGTTCGCGATTGTTGTCCTGCACGAATTGGGGCATAGCTTCGTTGCCCTCGGGTATGGCATCCCCATCCGGCAGATTGTCCTGCTGCCCATCGGCGGCGTGGCCCAGATGGGACGGATGCCGGACAAACCCGGGCAGGAATTAGCGGTGGCCATTGCCGGGCCGGCAGTTAACCTAGTGCTTGGCATCATCCTGGTCATCGTGGCCATCCCGTTGGGAGTTTCGCTCAACCCTGGGCGGCTGATGGCCGGGCTCCAACAAATGGGACAGCTGGACCTGGCGGCAATTTTCAGCTACATCTTCGCCACCAATATCTTCATCGCCGCCTTCAATCTGCTTCCTGCCTTTCCAATGGATGGCGGCAGGGTGCTTCGATCGCTCATGGCGACGTGGCTAGGCAGCCGTCGGGCGACGTCCCTGGCCGTGATTGTGGGCCAGGGTCTGGCGTTCTTGATGGGGTTCTGGGGGTTCTTTCAAGGCAACTTGTTCCTCATCTTGATCGCGATCTTCATCTTTTTCGGCGCCTCCCAAGAGGGCCAGATGTCGCAAGTGCGTCGGGTGCTCTCCGGCCTGAAGGTCAACCAGGCATACACGCGCCAATCACATGTTCTCTCGCCTGATGCCAGCCTAGGGGAGGCGGTGCACCTCACCCTTACAACCTTCCAGTCCAGCTTCGCTGTGTGCGAGTCGGGCCAATACATCGGCCTTCTTCCCCACAAGAAGCTCGTGGAGGCGATGCAGACGCAGGGGGGTGAGGTTCCGGTTCGCCAGGTCATGATGACCGACATAGAACCTGTGCGGCCCGGGGAAGAGCTGTTCAAGGTGCAGCAGCGAATGGCTGAGTCCCATGCCGACACATTGCCGGTGGTCGATGGTGGGAAATTCTTAGGGCTGCTAACAGCCCAAGACATCAACGAGATCTACCATCTGGCCGCCGACCATCCTGAAATCCTGAACCCAACTGCCGGCCCGCATACGAGCTGAGCTGCCTGGCCCGATTCGACGTCCGTGTAGGACTTTTGGGCAAGTTTGCCTGGAAGGCCCCCTATGGTAGACTAGGGAACCTTCTAGGCAGCCAGGAGCCCCCCTTTCATGGTGGAAGATCCGAAACGCGTCGTCTGCATCGAGGACGAGCCCGAGATGATCGACCTCGTGCGCTTGATCCTGGGGCGCAAAGGGTTCATGGTCATTGGCGCCAATGGCGGCGTCGAGGGACTGGAAACGGTCCGCCGCGAACACCCCGACCTGGTCCTGCTTGACCTGATGATGCCGGACATGGACGGTTGGGAAGTCTATCAACAGATGAAGGCCGAGCCTGATTTGAAAGGCATCCCGGTGGTTGTCGTAACCGCCAAGGCGCAGTCAATAGACAAAGTGCTCGGGCTGCACATTGCCAAGGTGGACGATTACATCACCAAGCCCTTCGGTCCCCAAGAACTGCTTGAGAGCGTTGAGAAGATCTTGGGTGTCCTGGAGTAGGAGGAGATGGCTAGTGTTTGAGTCAGGGCGACAGCGGTCGCCCTTTTTTGTTGGCAGATGACGCATTGGATTGAGGTTCACAACGCATCCCAGGCGGACCTGCAGGTCATCCGGGCACGATGGTGCGACACATTCGCCTGTCGCCTGCGAGGTCTGACCTTTCGCCGAAGCCTTGGCCCGGGGGAGGGACTCCTTCTGGTGGAGGGACGCGAGTCCCGGTCGGGGACAGCCATCCACATGTGGTTCGTCTTCATGCCGCTCGGTGTGGCTTGGGTGGCGGCCGATGGGCGAGTTGTGGACACTAGGCTGGCGCTGCCTTGGCGCCTGTATGCCCCCAAAGTGGCGGCCAAGTTCATCTTGGAAGGCCCGCCTGGCATGTTAGAATCCGTCGCCATCAATGATTGTTTGGAGTTCGTGAATGCGGCGCCGGTTCTTGCTTCTGGTCCTTAGTCTCAGCCTCGGATTATTCTGGCCCCCCTTGCCAGCCGGTGCCCAGAACCAGGGCCCCACGTATGTCGTCCAGCCAGGGGACACCTTGAGCGGCATCGCCCGCACCTTCGGAACCACCGTCGACGAGCTCTCTCAGCTGAATGCGATAGCAGATCCGTCTTCGATCCAGCCCGGCACCAAGTTGGTCATCCCTGGGTTCGAGGGCGTCACAGGCATTCTCTCAACCCATTCGGTGGCCTTTGGCGAGGACCTGGCCAGCCTCAGCCGAGAGTACGGTCTTAGCCAAGATGCCATGGTCCGCCTCAACCACATCGTCCGGCCGGACAGTGTCTATCTGGGCCAAGAGGTGATCCTGCCCCAAAATGACGGTCCGGCGGCGCTTCCGCAGGCCCACTCCCGCTGGGTGGGGCCCGGTGAGACGCGACTTGAGCTTGCCCTACAGGAGAACGTCGATCCGTGGACCCTGAACTCGGCCAACGATCTCGGCGCTCAGGCGTGGCTGCTGCCCGGTTCGGTGATCAGCGTGCCCGGGGGCGATCAGCCCCCCAGCGCGCTCCCAAGCCCGATCACTTCGGTCACTGTTGATCCGCCGGCCGCGGTTCAGGGCCAGGTTGAGGAAATCCATGTCGAAGGGGCACCGGAGTCAAGTCTCGGCGGGAGTCTCGGCCCCTGGCCGCTGAGTTTTGAGGTGGATGCTCCAGATGAGCAGGTGGCCCTGCAGGGCGTCGACGCGCTGACTGACCCGGGGTTGTATGCTCTTACCCTGACGATAGCTCCGGACTCCAAAGATGGGTCCTCCTACAGCTTCAGTCAACCTATCCGCATCCGGGCAGGGGACTATGGCTACGACCCCATATTGCATGTGCCGCCCGAGACCCTCGACCCGGCCAACACGGTGCCAGAGGACTCGTTCATCTCGAAGATCGTTGATCAGGTCACGCCGGACAAACTCTGGTCGGGGCCATTCCAGTTTCCTTCCGACTACTACACGGATAGTTTTCCCTCGGTGTTTGGAACCCGCCGCAACTACAACGGAACGGGCTACACGCGCTACCACACTGGGTTGGATTTCTTCGGCGGCGTGGGGACACCAATCCTGGCGCCCGCGCCCGGCAAAGTTGTGTTCAATGGTCCGCTTACCGTCCGAGGCAACACCACCATTATCGACCACGGTTGGGGGGTGTTCAGCCTCTATTTCCATCAATCCGAGTTCGAAGTCAAGACCGGCGATGAGGTGGTGACCGGCCAGGAAATTGGCAAGGTGGGCGGGACGGGTCGCGTGACCGGGCCCCACCTGCACTGGGAGATTCGAGTCGGGGGTGTGCCGGTCGATCCAATGGAATGGGTGAAGAACACCTATCCGTGACAACGTGTGCTGCTGCTTTCCTGCTGCTCCAATGGTCCAGCTTGGAGCTTGGAAGGGCCGATAGTGTATAATGCCGGGGCAACTCCCCGGGGAAGACATTGACGAAAAGACGCATGGTTTCTACCCTCACACTCTCCCGTGACGCTTTCTGGACAGAGTTCCAGGTTACCGAC
>Ga0315535_1001414_pt1 | contig 16008 bp, 10 predicted proteins | sample SalMarSW160220MG_2_FD_203092 | JGI IMG/M metagenome (GOLD analysis project Ga0315535, IMG submission 203092) | Salt marsh sediment microbial communities from the Plum Island Ecosystem LTER, Massachusetts, United States - Salt Marsh Sediment SW1602-20 ...
CCTTTAACAACTTCCCATTCTGTATTTGCAGTTCCACCCCCATAATTCCAAAAACTTAAATCACTCGGATCAGAAAAATTAGCTATAACCTGCAAAACACTTGGTGCGGATGAAGAACTCACAGTATCCAATAATATGAAAGAATTTGCAGGATTAACTTCGTCAATGGGAACAATTGATTGACCATTTACCCCAACAGAACCTCTCTGTACATAATAACCTCCCGCAGGTATGTAACTGGTATTTACAAGAAAACTTACATTCTTTGAACTTAACTGTCCGAGGGTGTCGTTAGCATAAAGATAAAGTGTATGCTCCTGCATATCGCTTGTGCTGAAAGTTGTATCCTGATTGCATGCAATAGTTTGATTTGCACCTTGGTCCAGATTATACCAACAAGAATCAAGATTGGGGTCTATTGCAGAAAAAGACAAAGGCAAGCTTTCGTTAATGCTGTAAGTTTGATTTTTGGGGGTTATCAATGTAAGCTTCGGAGCATGAATATCTATAAGTTCAAGATATCTTGTCTTTGTATAATTAAAATTTCCATAAGTATCTTCAACAGTTACATTATAATAATAAGTAACATTAGCGCTGGAGAGATTCGTCCAATTGATTTCGTTAATCCCTTGGCTGGTGTAAGTTGTCTCATTAACAAGACTTGAAGAGTTATACAAATCAAAGGTTATATTTGCAAAATTCAAATCTGAAGAAGTCGTATTTACATAAATCCAATTTCTTTCATATTTTGTATTATTGCCTGCAGTCCCACCGGAATAAGAAACAAGAGGTTTTGTGGTATCTACTGAAATTGTATTATTATCTGTTACAAACATGTTTCCGGCTTGGTCAAAAATTCTGTAGAACCACTGGAACACACCGTCATATAAGAACTCATAAACAACACCTACAACCGCCTGCGTTCCCGAAACCAACACAGTGGTTGCATTAATTAGGTTGCCGGAGGAATTATAGACATTTAATGTTGCATTTTTCAGGTCTATGTTGTCAGTGGCATTAACCGTGAGGTTCTGAACGGAATTATTTGTGTGGGTATCATTGGCAGGCGTCAGGAGCGTTCCGTTTGGTGCAGTGGTATCAAGCGTAATCCACCTCGTGGCTGTAGAATTTTCATTTCCTGCAAGGTCATAAATAGTCACATTATAATAGTAAGTCCCTTCCGGAAGGTAAAGCCATGTGTCATTCCTCGTAGAATCAGTGAAAGTATCAGAATACAGGTTATAATTAGTTCCGTTGTAAAGATTGAAAGTGATGTTTGCAAAGTTCAAATCTGATGCTGTTGTATTTACAAAAATTGAAGTAGAATTTATGTAAGTATCATTTGGTCTTGTCCCTTGCGCATAGCTTATCAAAGGATTCACAGTATCAATTGTAAATGTGTTGTTTACTATACTAAAACTCGAAAGCCCGTCAGTTTGATTGCACCACACATTCCAAATATAAGAACCATCAGAAGAAATTGTGGTGTTAAAGGGGTTGTAATAATCCTGCTGTGAATTTATCGAATAGAATCCTGAAGGATTCAATTGGTTTTGGTAAGAAGCATTTACCCAATCAAGGCCCCTTGCAGTGTCCGAGACTCTTAACTCATCAATTTGTCCAAGCCAATCTTCACCGCCTGCAGGATGTGAACCAATAAGTATTGACGTTCCGGGTACTGTGTTACTTATAGTTGAAGCAGTTACGGTATTATTTGTTAATACCCCGTTAACAAAAATTTGGTGTGTGTCTGTGACAGAATTAAAAATCCCTGTAACATAATACCAATTTCCTGTAGAAGGTGTTAATGTAGAAGTTACCCATGTTGTATAACTGTCAGTATCAGCACTTCTTCCTTCAAGAGCAAAGGCACCAGCATCAAGCAAAAGTTTTGCACGCGATTGTGCTGTATTTGGCGTTGTTTCCTCATAAATGTCTTGTCTCCCTGTCCCAATACTTGAAGGATTAACCCATGCAGAGATGGTATATTCAGTCAAACCCCTTACTGAACCACCTGTTCCGAGGTCTATCCCATCACTCCCGCTGAAATTCACACTTCCATCAATTTGTCCGGGAATTTGGTCTGAAGATGAAAGTGCAATTGAAGTCCCATTGTTTCCATTCTTGCTGTCAAGAAACTGGGGTGCAGCAGCACTGGGATTCTCAGACAAATGATACACAGAAATATAATCAGGACCCCAAACACCTGCAACATCCTGTTGATTTGATGCGGAGGGATTGTCATAATACATGTAAAATGAATTATTCTTTATTGAAGAAAGATTCACAGAAACCCATGCAACAAGATGCGCTGTCGTGGAATTATAACTCTGATTGAAAAGTTCTATTTGATGAGGCAATTTATTTCCCTCTAAGTCCGTGAAGAGTATATCATATCCGTCACTTCTTGCAAGGTCGTGCAAATTGTTGTCATATAAATCTACAAGCATTGGAAAGTTTGTTAAATTTTGTGATACTCTGCCTGCAGGAACTTGGATTAATTTCCTTTCGATCCAATTTGAATTATACCAAGGAAAAAATCCAGAGACACTCTTGTTCGCTCCCCAAACACCAGTCCAGTTGCCATAAAGTATGCATGTATCAACAGGCAGGTTTGACTTTGTTGAGAGTGTAAAATTAATGTTGTTATAATTAAGATATGTTCCGTCATCGGGAGAAATCAATCTTACAGAAATTCCTCCGAGAGACACCTGAAAGGTGACATTTGCAGTTGCAAGATTTCCAAGACTATCATTGGAATAAAAATAAAGTGTATGAGATCCTGTGGAAGTATTAAATGTGATATTTTGGTTGCATGGAATTGTCTGATTTGCATCACCATCCAGATTCCATTCACAGGCACTTAGTCCAACTCCTGAATCTGTAACAGAAACATTAAGTGGGAGACTCACATTTGTAAGATATTCTATAGGTTGGGGTTTCACTATGTTTATTACAGGAGGGGTTGTGTCAATCCTTATCTGCCTTACTTCTGTAGAATTAGAATTGTCTGCCAAATCAAAAACAGAAACGTTGTAAAAATAGACCCCATCAGGAAGGCCTGTCCAATTTATGTTCTTTACCTGAGAATAGTACGTTGTTATATTTACAGGATTATTGTTTGAATCATAAACTGAATAAGTAACATTTGCAAAATTCAAATCTGAGAAACTGGTATTAACATAAATGTAGGTATCTGTAGTATTTGTATCATTGGGCGATGTTCCTGAAGCAAAAGAAAGCGAAGGATTTACAGTATCAACCGTCAGGGTGTTGTTGGAAGTATAATTTGTATTTCCTGAAGTATCATTAAGGCGATAACCCCATGTAAAAACACCGTTGTATGGAAAATTATAAACAATTCCATAAACTGCATCTGTTCCTGAAATTGGTCTTGAAGTCTGGTTTATCAGAGAACCCGTTGAGTTCCAAACCTGCAATGTTGCATATTGCAAAGCATAATTATCAAATGCTTCCAGCGTAAGGTTCTGATTCACAGAATTAACATAAGCCCCGTTTAAGGGAGTTAATAAATTTCCGGTAGGTGCATGGATGTCATCAAACCCGCACGAAACAGTGATGTAAGAATTTTTAGTATTTTGCAAAGAAGTCACATTAAACGTGGCAGAAAGTGCTCCGACCGTTGTATTCAAACAGGTAAAATAAACATTCTCATAATCGCCATCCGATAGATTCATGCTTGTAAAATTCGTTGAAATATCTGAACAATCCCCTGAAGTACAGGATACATGTGTATTATTGTTTGTTAAAAAAGAATAAACTTGAACAACTCCTGTAAGATTTCCGTTTTCAATAGGTTGGCTACCAAGGTCAAGAGTTGATTGATTCCACAAAACATAAGGGGGATTGTAAGGCAACTGAACAACCTCATATGCCTGAGCATTGTTTTGGCTTGTTGTTCCCCTCTGTTGATTCAATGTTGTAGAATCAACTACTTGTGCAGTTCCCATAGTGTTTGCAAACGTCGTCCCACCCCCAGAATCATTGAAAGAATTTACAACAAATGTCCTGTTCAAAACAACGCTTGAAATAGTTGTATTGACATTGTTGTTTGTATTCAAATTTGTCATCCCTTTCTGTGTGGTGGCCCCCGGAGTCGAAATTGCATACCACTGAATTCTCACATTCCCCCCATTAGCCAGACGAGAGACCTGGTAAGCTGTGTTGTTGTAGGGAAGTGCAATGATACTTGCATCATTCAAACCATTAGCTCCTGAATTATCTGCCTGTGTAAAATAAAACCAAGTGTCAGAAGTATTGACAGGATTGAACATTGCGTAAGAAAGAGTGCCCAGACTTGATATCTCTCCGCTTTGAACCGTAGAGCCGCCATTAAACTCAACAACATAATACGAAACATCCCCTGCACAGGACCCTGCACCATCTCTTTGGATATGAAGATTTGTAGAACTGCTCACATTGCCCGTCCAGAATATCTGATAATTGTTCGATACAGTAGAAGAACTACAACTTCCAAAATTCATGAAAACAGCAGTTCTGGATGTGTTGACAGAATTTATAGGGATATCAAAAGACGTGTCTGACGTCGCATACGTCTGTACTCCACTCTGAACATAAATCGAACCACCTTCTATGACTTGCCAAACGATCTGCGCTCCAAAAGTTGTTGGATTGTATTGGTTAAGGGTAAATTGTGTTCCGTTGACAAAAGTTGCATAAATGCCCGATTTGTCTGGATCATCATAACTCGTAGTCGTTCTCCTGGTAACCAAAATAAAAGCTCTGCTTGTATTGACCTCTGTCGGCAAATTAACAGTAACAGTCTGAGCGTTCATTGTAACCTCACCACTCTGAGTAAACCAATTAAGTCTTGAAGCAAAATTATGTGCATAACTTACCGCGTTGCCAAAATCAAATTCTAATGTGTGGTTCCCTGAAGTCAGAACATGGCTTACTTCAAGAGATGTGGAATTGCAAGAATAATTTGGAATCAAAATTGTATCATTGTCAATCCATGTAAAATTAATGCTCTGACTTCCGCATTCGATAGATTTCAGCTCAATTGATTTTCCAAAATGAGTCCCGTTAACCGCTTTTATCGTAAGATTTGCAGTTCCAGAAGTAACAAAATCAACCTTCCAGTTTCCTCCGACAACCGGAAAACTCTTCGGGTTCAACACCCTTATTGAAATGTTTTGCGGTTGTGGACTAGCTTGGGATGACAAAAAAGGGAGAAAAAGAAAAAGAAACAATCCCGCAAATAATGCCATTCCCACAACGGCAATTCCAATTTTGTAAATCCCCTTTTTATCCATTTTTAAACAACCCATCCCAATCTTTTAAACAAATTTGTACCTCACTATATAATTTCAATTTCCCTTTTCCAAATCTAATGCGAATAGAGATACTCCTCTGTTTTCGATTTTGCAAGTAAAATAATCCCCGAAACTGCGACCATAACCCCTAATATTATCAAAAAAATTGTGACATTATCTGATAAGCCAAGGTTAACAAAATCCTGAGAAGCTATTATCAAATTAAAACCAATCATCAACATTCCTATCTCCTTAAGGAATCTGCCTCCAACAAGAATTAATATCCCTCCGAGAAGAACCGGAAGAACAGGACCCCCAAGTGAAACAAGAAAATTACTTCCTATATTTGAGCAAAGAATTTTTGTCTCGGGAAATCCCATGGAATAAACAATTTCTCTCGAAGCGCAGTTGTAAAGGTAAGAAACAAGCAAATGCCCAAATTCATGAATCACCACAGTTCCTATAAAAACCAAATTGATAATTGCAAGAGTGAATACAAAATTTCTTATAAAGTGAAAAAAATAACTGTGCCTCTTCTTTCCTTTTTCCAAAATAAGAGGGAGAGGATTCTTTTTCAAATAGTTTATGAACAGCATCACAAATGTAAAAAAAAGAACACTGTAAAAAATGCTGAAAGTATAAATGTCACTTAATCCAAAAATTACAAAGATGTGCAACCCTAAAGAAACTCCTGCATAGATTATTCCAAAAATTCCCAAATTTCTGTAATCATCATCACGGAACAGGAGACTAACAGAAATCAGAGCCACAAAAAGGAAGTAAACAACTATTGAAAGAATCATAAAAGATGAATGAATAAAAAACAAGGATAGATAAACTGAAAAGTAAAAGAATAAAAAATAAAATAATTTATTGTTCTTCCCCGAGATATAATAAAAAATCATGAATATAAAGAAGCCCTGAACGAGAGTAAGAATTGAATAAATAAAAACAAAATCATTCTGGGAATAGATCAGTACTCCAAAGAACCAAAGCAGGGAAATTGTTGAGACCACGAGGGAGATAAGTCCCAAAAGAAGAATTTGCAATGCTGCATCTTTTGTTTTTCTTTCCTTATAATGCTTGATAAAATTCAGGGTAAAAACTACAAAAATCGCAAGCGAGACCATCGAACCGATTAAAAATTTTATGTCCATTTATGCTCCTTGTAATGTGCTTGCACCAAACACAACATTTCCTGTACAATTATACGCAACAGCATTAGGGAGATAAACCCTCCAATAAGTGAAATTCACAGCATTGTTAGAAACATCATCTGTTCTTTGAGAAAGGCCGAACGGATAAATAGAGTAAAAATCTGTAAGATTCTGATAATCTGATTGGAATTGGTTAAGTGTCAGGCTCCCGGGATTTGAACTTGTAAGATTGAATCTCTCATTCCCTATTGAGATATTTCCATGGTCGCATATCATTGCAATGCCGTCTCCTTCAGTTTGACCATAACCATAAAGGCTAAGGTTTATTTTCACATTCCCGTAATTTGTAACATTAACAGGAACCTCTTCAGAAATGTTTTGGGAATTAACAATTCCGAAATCCATTGGAGAATCTACGCCCACAGAGAGCAGAGTGTTTATTGTAGTGTAATTTGACGAATTTACCATTGCAGTAAAATTATCGGAGACATTCATAAGACAATTCCATGTTGCAGCATCGGCATAATACCAAATCTGAAAACCGCATATTACCTGTGTCACATTAGGGTTGCCTCCATAATTCGTATTCTGAAAACAGCTGGAATTGGTGTAATGATTATTGTTATCATCGATACTCCCGTAAGTTGAATTGGTGCTGTAGAAAACCGCACTTATATTTTGCAGAGGATTTCCGTCAGGCTCATTAACTATTGCCGTGCAGTTGACATCTCTTGTCGAAGCTGTCACAAGGTCTATTTGATGTGCAGGACTTGTCAAAGAATCATCAACCGTGATTAAAGTTATGTTTGGAGGAGAATTCAACTTTATGTTCGGCGCTATGTCAAATCCTGCCCCTGTAACAGTCAAAGAAACATTTGAAGAAAAATAATTATCTCCCGTGTCAATTACTTCTACATCCAAAACATCTCCAACACTGCATCCATTTGACAGAAGCTCACAATCCATGAGATAAGTGTTATTCTGCCCCGAATTTCCTAAAGTTCCTATAATGTCTGTAACATTGTCGCTCATGCCATAAACAGGATTCCAAAGAACAACAACATGCCCATTGGCAGAAGTCCCATCAACAGCATCGCTAACCTGCCCGACAATAAAATGGGCCGCAAAAACACCCTGCAAACTAAACAAAAAAACTGCGAAAAAAATCAGAGAATACTTTCTCATTTTAACCTGGTATATTCAGGGTTATGTTAGAAGAAGAAAATATTTCATAATCCTTACCGCTTTCAATAAGAAAATTCTTTCCAACACCCCCAAAAGTATTTACATATCCAACAGTTTCATTTCCCTCATGATAAGATACAGTTTCAATGGCAGGATTTAATTTAACAAAAGTTTCTACAGAAAAAGGATTGCTCACATTAAAAGAAATGGTATTCTTCCCTTCAACAAGATTTACTGTCCGCGAATCGGGTGCAGAAACTGCAAAAAGCGCAGAAGCCAAAATTATCACCATCAGAAAAGCTAAGACAATGTATTTACTTGCTGTCATTTTTAATTTCATTTTTCTTATCCCCAGAGGATTTAATTTCCGACAATTTATCATAAGCCAGTTTTATCTTTTTGTAGAGAATTTTCTTTTCTTTTTCATCCAATTCCTTATACTTGTCCTTAACTTCTGAGTACATTGACTTGGCTTTTTCTGCATCTTTATCTTTCACATAATCATTAATCTCTCTCGTCATCCCAAGAATTTCTATTCCCTTATCAGAAAGTTTTCTTTTTTTAAAAATAAAGAAATAAACCAACAATCCAGCCACAATCAAAACGCCAATTATTATTCCACCATAAATTGACAAACCACTGTTCACCCCTTTAAGAATATAACCGGTAAAAGAAATTCCCGAGGTCTGGTTTGCAAGCATTATGAAAGATAATTGTGCTCCCTGTAAGGTCTGCAGACTTTCATCCCCTTGGATATAATACAGAATTCTCTTTGTGTCAGTTCCAAAACTGACTATGGGATCACTCTGAATCGTTGTATAAGAACCAATGGGAAAATTAAGTGACGAAACATCAGAAGCAACATCCTTTGGAATATTCTCTATGAAATAAGCATTGGGCATTCTCGAAACTTCTCCGCCTATCGATCTTGAGACAACAGACAAATCTTGAGTTGTTCCGTCAAGATACACAACCTGAAGAACATAATACTTGCTGTCTATGGTCATACCTGAATTTTTGATGTAATCCACTGCAGCCCTTGAACTCTTGGATATTTCAGACTGGCTTAAGGAGGAATTAAATTCAAGCAATGCTTTTATTACATCATTTTCGGTTGGAACATAAGAATCAGATGTATTGGAAAGTATAGTTATGTCTTCCGGAACTTGCCTCTTTGCAATGTCCAGTTTAACGCTAAGCGCATTAAGTTTGTCTGTAAGTTGTTGTTCAGTCAAATCCTGAAGCTCCAAAGCTTTTGCATCTCTCTCGATTCCGTTGATTTGATTTATGGTGCTGTCAAGCTGATTTTTGAATCCCATGTCAGCAAACAAACTCTGTTCCGACTGGCTCTTGCCAGGAAGCGAAGTCTTTATTTCATTTATGTTTGATATGACAGCGTCAGCACTCACCAAAAAGTTCTCAACATTTCCTACAAGCGAAGGAGACAATCCAGAAGTTGTATTCACACTAACATTATTCCTCAATGAAGTTGCATAAACTTCTTTTGACAAATCTGCAATATTTCCTGCCTCATCAACAGCAGCAACGCGATAATAGTATGTCTGACCCTTCTGCGCAGCATAATCTGTGTAAACCTGGGCAGTCCTGCCATAGACACTTGTATAATAATCCGTGTAATCCACACCGGGAGAAGTGCTTCTGTAAATATTGTACTTGACAACATCATTTGAATTTGCAATATGCCAGTTAAGCCCAACAGAACCTGTAAGACCTGTTGCAGTTATATCTGCAATCAACACAGGCTTCACAGTATCAATAGGGAAAACACCACCGTTTTTAATGTCAGACCCCGGATTTCCCTCCAAATCAATTCCCTTGAACTTGAAATAAACAGCGCCACTCTGAATATCATTTGGTATAATTATATAGGTGTACCAATCTGTTCCGGAACCAAACAGAGGCAAATTATTCCAATTTGAATCCTTCCCATCAAAAGAGTATTGCAGAGTTGGAGTCCCTTGAACTAATTTCGAAGTCTGTAAGTTTAGTTCCAATCTCCCTGCAGGCAATGTAGAAGTTGACACATCGGGGAACGAAATACTTGTGACACTCACAGGAAGATCAACCCTAACAGGAACAGAAAGAGTTGGAGGCTCAGAACCATTTAGCACAGAGGAATTACACTTCACATAGTAAGTGTTTATCTGCCCATCTGACAAATCATTGAATATGGCCTTATAATTACCATCTCCTAGAGAAATAAAATTATTAGGAAGATTCGTATAATTTGCAGGGTTAAGTCCATATCTACATATAGCATCAGACTGACCTGTATTAACAGTCAACTCAAAAGAGGAAGAAGTAATTTTTACAATTGGTTTAGAACTATCATTATTGAAATTATAAGACAGAGTCATGGCTGAAGACATCATCACACTCATAACTGCGAAAATCAAAATTCCTGCAATCAGATAATTGATCTTTTTCATTTTCTTAACCTCCTCAATCTTCTCTTGTAAGCTCTCTTTTCCCTAACTATCTTAACAAACAAGAATGCAATTGCAAATACCAGAATAGCATAAACTACCGGAAGTATAAAAGAAAAAACAGAACTTCCTGCAACTTCAACTTTCGTGCTTAATTCATAACTCTGCTTTCCGGAATAATATATCCTTCCTGTAATTATGTATTCTCCTGGACTCTTTGGTGTGAAATAAAAGTTGAAAGTATTAAGCTGATTTATTGGCACAGTTGCCACGGGGCTGTCAAGCAGCTGAACAATTCTGCCTGACTTTGTTATCTGCCCCTTGAACTCTGCACTAACCTCTTTTTCTCCAGTATTTTTGAAATTAGCTATTATCGGAACAGTATCCCCTACATTTGCATTTGGTGAGGACAACAGATTAAGGAAAATTCCATCCGCCTTGAGAGCACCCGGCTGAAGGACATCAAAGGTCAAAAGGTTTGAAGCTAGACAATCATCCACAGAAACATCTGCCCAATATTGTGAAATAGGAAAATCAGCGGTGTTCATTCTTATTGAAATCTGTTTCTTCAATGTCGGCAAAATGTTCCCTCCTTGTGTATTTATCTCCTTTACAACTTTTGTCTGATTCTCATCCCAGACCTTAATCGAAATTTTCGGATTGATTATAACATTTCCTTGATTTGTAACATTGACATTAAACACGGCATCGTCTCCCTGTTCCACAGACTGAACACTAAAACTTCCTGCACTGCATTGCAAAACCTGCGTGTCAACAACTTCAACCTTTATGTAAACGTCAAGTGTGGAATGAATAATTCCAACTGCTTGTCCTGGCACAGTTCCATTGGTGGCGAGAGTTTCAATTCTTACAAAACCAGTATAATTTCCGTTAGGCATATTGTCAGGTGGAGTTACAGATATTCCAAGCACATACGGGTTATTTACTGAAGATGAAAAATTGCTCGTGAAATTCAGCCAGCTTGCTATATCTCCCGTTGCATTTGCAGCTATCCTAACTGGATATGGAGAATCAACAGACACTACAACACTCCCGTGAGCATAACCTCCCCTAAGAACATTTTTGAAACTCAATGTAGCAGGACTAACTCCCACATTAACTGCAGCAGCCATTCCAGAAAACAGCAGAATTGCAGTCAACAGAAACAGCCCTATCAAAACATTTCTATTAATCATTTTGATTTTTCCTCATTTTTATTTGAATAAAGGAGCACAACTTCCTTGGAACTTTTGATATTCTCTTTAGCAACAAAACTGCAATTAATCTTCTTGTCAAAATCAGATACATAAGAATCAATTTTAGATTTTAATGTCTTTGAATCAGAGACAACAATAATTCTTGGAGAAGAAACATCAAGGAAAATAGAATCGATTTCTTTTTTGTTTTCATCAAGTTTCCAGTAAAGCTTTTCAAAATAATAGTGAAGAGAAGAATCCTTAACAAGCCAAAGTTTCAGTATTGTCCTGTGATAATCATTCACCTGAATAACTTTCTTCTCAGAAATCCCTTCAGAAAGCGTCGCAAGATAAATAATTTCCTTGGATAACTCAAATAAAAATCTCGGCTTGCCTTTTTCAGAAGACCCTGTTTTTGTTTTTGTTATAAGCCCCGCAGCATCAAGAAGTTTCAATTGCTGGCTCACATAAGCAACTGTCGTTTCAAGTTTCACAGCAAGTTCAGTAGGTGAACTTGGGCTCTTGGCTAATATCTGCAGAATTTCCCATCTAGGAGAAACCAAAAAAGAGTCAAAATTCATGCTTTTACGAGAAAAAATATATATTTAAACTTTTTGTTTATTATATAAAATAATATATTAAACTAAATAAAGTAATTAATATAATTAACTATTTAATAAATAACTTAAATAACACTTACTGCAGCTCTACGTAGAAATAATAGGGAGTCACGGAGGTGTCTGCCTTATGCCCATCTTCCAGAACAAGCATTTCGAAATCATGTGTCTTCCCATCAAATCCAAGAACATCCTGATTCAGTAAAGAAGTAAAAATAACATTTTGGGTATCAGGGTCATAAAGCAGTACTTCTTCAAATTTATTTGGTTCACCCGTACCTGCATTAGTGTAAAGTCTTGTACTTACACACTGCCCGCTGCTGAACTGCAGATTGCTGGTGTAAAACGTGGCATGATTGCCTGCTCCTGTGAGGTTGAATGTATTATTGACACTGTCAACTGCATCAAAAGGAATGTTAAATTGGGTCTCAAGCTGTGTAAGATTCATCCCGTATTGGCTTGTCCCGCCTCTGTTTGCATCATCATTTGCATAGGTTCCCGTAGCGGTATAATTAAAACATTGAACATTTGTCCAGTCAATACTGTCGCTGGTTGAAGCATAAACTTCCCCTTTTGGACTTGTATCAGACCAATTATATAAAGCATCACCTGCAGAATTCCCAAGAGTTATTGTCCCCGTAACATTTCCGTAATAACCCTGCCAGGACTGTGTTGTGGTATAACCATAAAGATTCAATTCTGTTACATTTCCTGCAACCGCTGCAGCGCTCCCTGCCGGAACCGTTGGTGTTGTGCTGTTGCTAATTTCTGTAACATTCGCACCCGACGGCATGATTGCCTGAATGAATCCCAAACTAAGAAAAACTGCAAAAAGTAAGAGAATGATAAAATAGTTACTCTTCATCTTTCAAATCAATCTCCCAGTAAATGCTCCTCGGAGAATTCACTTTAATTGTTCTGCCTGCAACTTTTTTCTTGAAAGTCCTTATTCCAAGAACCTTGCCTTGCCTGATTATTCCTTTCTCTTTAAGATTCTCAAGTCTTGGCGCGATTGCAGAAGCAGATAATCCAACCAGATTTCCAATCTTGCTGCCGACAAGAGGCCCGTCATAATAGAGCAATCTCAGAATCTCCCTGTCAATTCCATCAAGATCTTTTTTCTTTCTCTTCTGCATTTTTGATTACCTCAAAATTTATTTTTTGTTTATCATCAACAACAAACCTTACCTTGTCCCCTTTGTCCAAAGAGAACATTTCCCGAATCTCTTTTGGAACTCTTAGAAGAAGATTTTTGCCATCGCTGCTCAGCGTCGCAACTTTCTCAACCTTGGGCTTCACGCTTATAAGTTCTTCAAGTTCTTTTCGGGTTATGGCCATTAACTATTTAATGAAAAAGTACTTTTTAAAGCTTACTTTTATTTCATATAATAATAAATAAAGAGTACCTTTTACTTAAATAGAAAGAAAACAAATAGGGGATAATATTATATTAAAAAGTACATTTTATTTAAATAATACCTTAAATAGCTAGATATAGTGAACAGTAAGATTCTTGCCGTTAATTTCTATGTCGTCAGAATATCCTGTGACCCCTGATATTTCCGCCATGCTCTTTGAAATTAATATTCTCCCGTTTGAAAAGTCCAGCATCTTTCTTGTTTCAGAAGCAAAGCTTTGCAAAAAGCTGGCCTTGCCTTCAAAAGATTCTGAATTAAGCGCGATGCTAAAATCTTTCCCTCTTGAATCTGCAGCAGACTTCATCTCCTTCGCAAATTTGACAAGTCTTGAAGCCATTTTTATTGAAGGCGAATAAAATAGAATGAAATGCAGATTTTGATTAACATCGTGAAGTTTCCATCCATATTTCTTAATAATGCCCTGAGCATCTAGGAATGATTGGTCAAAACGCATGAACGCTACATAAGCCCTCTTACCGAGATATTGGTAATCCTTGTGTATTTTTTTCCTCTTGAACAAATGAAGAGGCTCAAAGAATTTTTTCTTCCATAAAAAGAAAAAAATCCCACTCAAAGCAAGAACTATCAAAAAAGCAATAAGAAGCGCAGTTGGGTGTATTCCTCCTGATAATCCGATCACACCACCTGTAATGCTGAAACTTCCAAGAGAATTTCCATTCATGGAGACATTATAATTCCCCCTAAAATCAAGAGGAGTGACATTTGATTCGCCAACCCCAAGGTTTACATTAATTGGAATTGTCTCAGCAACCCCTGAGGAATTTGTGAAAGTATAATTTACAATTCCTTCATATCTAACATTTCCGATGTTTGTGATTTTGATTGAATTGGAACTAATCTGGCTTGAAACCTGTGGGTTTTCACCGACGTAAACTTTTGTCGATGTGAAAAATTGCCCATAATAAAAATTAAACTTCCAAAATCCTTTTGTTGCATTGGTTTGAAAATAATATGTATAGGTTCCGGGGCTGTTAATGCTCTGTTCTTCTGTTATATTGTTGGAGGGGTCGATAACTCTTAACAAAATGCTCTTGTTGGCAACAGGATTTGCGGCCTGATCCCTCAAACTGAAAGGAAATGTTAGATTATAAGGAGGAGTGATAGAAAAATTGCCTGGTGCAAAAATACTTGACGGAGTTGGTTTTATATTAATCTGAAAGACCCTTTGTCCGGAATTTATTATCTTGCCACCGGCATCTTTCTCAAAAGCCAATAGGGAAAAATTGTAAATGCCTGGTAAGAGTGTATCATTCAGTTTGAAAGAATAAAAGAAATTTCCGTTTTTTGCTTCCACTGTCTTGTTGACAATTCTTGGAGAAGAAATAAAAACAGAACCGTCCAGCATCTCTCCGTTGCTCTTTATTGCGGTGCCGTTAATTGCAAGAGTATCTCCTGGAAGAAATGTAATGTCATTAAGACTATATGTCAAAGAAATTGCACTTGAAATTGTAAAATGCTGGCTTGATTGGCTGTCTCCGTCAAAGGATGTCCTAAAATAGCAATCCCCTGTTATCGAAGCAGGAAAACTGAAATTAAAGCTCTTCTGTTGATTGGCCTGAAGAGTAAGATAATTCTTGCTCACAACAACACTGTTAGAACCGCACACAATACTTGATTCAAGATAATCTGAAACAGGCACTTGCTCTTTTACAGAAAGACTTGCATTAATAACATCGCCCGCACTGTAAAGGCTGTGAAAAGTATCCTGAAAAAAAATGTCTGCACTAGCAAAAGGAACTAATACAAACACAATCAAGACCAAAAACACACCCCAATTCTTCATTCAATAAAAAATCAAGAGGGGTTTAAAATCTTTTATATTAAGAAGGATTATTTCAGACCATCCAAGAGGGTTCTCAACTGCTCGATATCTTTCGACATTGAAGACTTCTTTTCCAAATCTTTTAATGCATCAACATATCTCTGAACCTTATTGACAATCTTGTCTATGTCTGCTTTCTCTGCAAGTTCACCCATTCGGTCTTTGACAAAACCAACATCTTTTGTATTTTGCTCAACAGCAACCTTGACCTCTTTCAAGGAAGAATCAAAAGTGTCAACATCCTGAAACTTTGTTCTCATTTCAGAATAAATTGTATCAGCCTTGTCCACTTTTATATTTACCATGGATTCAACTTTCTTTATCTCTATAAGCTCTTTCTTAACTTCCTCGCTCAACTTTATGATTTCCTCAACACCTCTGAAGAAATTGATTTTCTTCCTTATCTCTCTGAGTTCATCCATAACTCTGCTCATTATTGCCTCATTCCCTTCAAGATTTGCTTTTAACGCCTCTATTTTGGCATCTTCTTTCTGAACCATTGCAGAAATTTTTTCAGGATGGACCGAATCAACAAGGTCGTAAGCTTTTACAGCCTTAAGCTCTATTTCCTGTATGCTCTTATCTCTTTCAAGAATCATAGACCTAAGCTCTCCGATTTGCTCATTTAGCCTGGAGAAGCTCTCTGAAAAAGATTTTCTGACTTCACCAAAAGCCTCAACTCCCGCACTAATTCTTGTAATCTCGCTCGACAATTTCATTATCTCAGGATTATTGCTGTTCATTGTCGGTGGCGCTGCTTGAGCAGGCTTGGCTTCCTCTTTCTGCTCTTTCTCCGGTGCCGCTCCCGGAGGTGGCGCTGCTGCCTCTGCAGAAGGATCGTCTTTTTT
>Ga0315535_1001415_pt1 | contig 16005 bp, 13 predicted proteins | sample SalMarSW160220MG_2_FD_203092 | JGI IMG/M metagenome (GOLD analysis project Ga0315535, IMG submission 203092) | Salt marsh sediment microbial communities from the Plum Island Ecosystem LTER, Massachusetts, United States - Salt Marsh Sediment SW1602-20 ...
TCTCGCGGGATTCATCGAGGGCGTGAATTATGTAAAACAGAAGGCCGTGGAAGGGGTGGGTACCAGGCCGGATTTTACCTTTCTCCTGCCCAGGGACCTCAGGCTGAACATGGATGTCAAATTTCCCCTGGACAACTATGTCCGGTTCCTCGAAACAGGATCCGACCTTGAAAAGTCAAAATACAGGAACGACTTTCTCCGGGATGTAAAGGCGCGTATCAAGGAGATTACCACCCGGGACTACATCAACCCACAGCAGAACACCCTGGATTATGTCCTCCTTTTCATCCCCAATGAACAGGTCTATGGATTCATACACGAACAGGACAGCGCTATCCTGGATAACAGCATCAGGAACAGAGTCATTCCCTGCTCTCCGCTGACCCTCTTCGCCGTCCTGGCCGTTATCCGGCAGGCAATAGACAATTTCGCCCTGGAACAGACGTCTACCGAGATTCTCTCTCTCCTGGGGGCTTTTAAAAAGCAGTGGGAAAATTTTGTAACAAAGATGGAGGTGCTGGGAAAGAGAATCAGCGAGAGCCAGAAAGAATACGAGGCACTCATGACGACCAGGCGCCGCCAGGTGGAAAGACCTCTCAACAAGATCGAGGAACTCCGGGAACTCCGCCAAATCCCATCCGCTCCTCAGGAAGAGGAGGAAGGATAGGCTTCCTCCCTGAGCGTCAGGGTCCTCCATCCAAGGTGCCGGCTTTGGTTTAGAGGGGCTGACGAGATGTTACCCGTGGGCAAAATAGGCGACAAGAGCCTCTGTCAGGGAATCAATGGTGTATTCATGCGGGGTGATATCCACTTTCAGCCCGAATCCCTCGGCGGTCTTCGCGGTGATGGGGCCGATGCAGGCCACGGCTACGGAGTTCATCCACTCTTTGAGCGCTTCTTCACTTCCCTTGAACATCTCCATGAAGTTAGTCACGGTGGAGGAACTGGTGAAGCTCACCGCATCGATCTCCCTTTGCCGGAACATTTCCTTCACACGCTCCAGGTCGTCGTCCGGTCTAATGGTCCGGTATGCAGGGACCACGTCCACCTCCGCGCCCATTTCCTGCAGTGCCTCCGGCAGGATCTCCCGGGCCTTGAGCGCCCTGGGAATCAGGATTCTTCCACCCTTGACGCCGATCCTGGCCAAGGCCTCCACCACGGCTTCGGCACGGTATTCATCCGGCACCAGGTCGGGCCTTATTCCCATCCTGATCCAGGCTTCCGCCGTCCGTGGGCCGATGGCCCCAATTTTCATGTCTCCCAGCACTCGAATGTCCTTTTTCTGAAATTCCAGCCTTTCAAGGAAATATTTGACGCCGTTGACAGAGGTAAACAGTACCCAGTCATAACGGGATAATTGTTTGACGGCCGAATCCAGAGGTTCCCAGCTCTCCGGCGGTACGATCTTTATGGTGGGAAACTGAACGCAGTCCGCCCCAAGCAGGGAAAGCCTCTCCAGGAAGCCGCTCGCCTGTTCCCTGGCACGAGTCACCACAATACGCCGGCCGAAAAGCGGCCTTTTTTCAAACCATTCCAGTTTCTCCCGCAACCCCACAACTTCTCCCACCACGATAATGGCGGGCGGCCGTATCCCGGCCTTTTCGGCGATCTCCGCAATGGTATCAAGGGTGCCCAGCACGGTCTCCTGGTCAGGACAGGTTCCCCGACGGATCACGGCCACGGGAGTGCCGGGCCTTCTTCCATATTCCATGAGTCTGGCCGCAATGGCCCGAAGGTTCCCGACCCCCATCAGGATCACAAGGGTTCCCGCCCCGGTGGCCAGTTTATCCCATGCGATACTGGATTTTTCCTTTTTGGGGTCTTCGTGTCCGGTGATGAATGCCACGGTAGCCGTGTGATCCCGGTGGGTGAGGGGTATGCCGGCATAGGCGGGAACCGCAACGGCCGAAGTGATCCCCGGCACCACCTCGAAATCAACGCCGGCATCCACCAGCTCCTCCGCCTCTTCTCCACCCCTTCCGAAGATGAACGGGTCCCCACCCTTGAGCCTCACAACGATTCTTCCCTTACGTGCGTGCTCCACGATCAGGGCATTGATCTCCTCTTGGCCGGCGGTATGGCATCCGCCCTGCTTCCCAACGTAGATGATTTCGGCTCCCTCCCGGGCGTACTCCAGCAAAACGGGGTTCGCCAGAAAATCATAGATCAGCACATCGGCTCTGGAAATGCATTCCCGGCCTTTGATGGTGAGGAGTCCCGGATCTCCCGGTCCTGCACCGACCAGGTATACTTTACCTTTTTTCGTCTCTTCCATAGATACGGTCCAGAATTTCACCAGCCCCCGCGTCAATGAGTCGCCCTGCAAGGGAAGCGCCCAGTTCCCGGGCCTGCTCTCCGGGTCCCCTTATCTTGTCACGCAGCAGCCGGGAGCCGTCCAGCTCAGCCACCATTCCCTCGAGATTCAGTGCGTCTCCATCCAGCCGGGCCAGCCCCGCGATCGGCACCTGGCACCCTCCCTCTAGTTTCTGCAGGAAGGCCCTTTCCGCGGTCGCCGCCAGTTCGGTGGGACGGTGATTCATGGCGGCGAGGAGATCGATCACGGTTCTGTCGTCCCTCCTCACTTCCAGGCCGAGGACCCCCTGGCCGATGGCAGGGAGGACGTCGACCGTTGTGAGTATCTGGCTGATTTCCTCCGCAAGTCCCAATCGATTGATGCCCGCCGCCGCCAGGATGACGGCGTCAAAATCTCCCCTCTTCAATTTCTTCAATCTCGTGTCCACATTCCCGCGCAGGGGTAGAATCTCAAGATCAGGCCTGAGATGGAGGACCTGTGCTGCCCTCCTGAGGCTACTGGTACCCAGGCGGCCTCCCTTCGGTAGCTCTGAAAGGGGGAGATTACCGTTGGAAATGAGGACGTCGTGCGGATCTTCCCGTTCCGGAAAGGCGGCCAAAATAAGCCCTTCAGGGAGTTCAGCGGGGAGATCTTTCATGCTGTGCACTGCCAGGTCCACCCTGCCGTCCAGAAGCGCTTCCTCGATCTCCTTCACGAACAGGCCCTTGCCCCCGATTTTGCTGAGAGGAGAACCCAGGATCTTGTCACCCTCGGTCTTGATTCTCACCAGTCCCACCTCAACGGCCGGATTAGTGCTTCTGATCCTCTCTCTGACCCATTCACACTGGACAATGGCCAGCTTGCTTCCCCTTGTGCCGATCCTGATTTTCATATCTCCAACACTTGGTCCTTCTCAACTATACTTGCCTTCACTGCTTCCCGAGATGCAGGTTATTAAGAGACTCCGAGCAGGGGGACGGCATATTCCCTCTGCTCTCTCAGAAGGTCGAACTTTGAGCAGACTCGATTGGTCTTTTTTGGCGGCTGGCCTTTTGATCTTTTCCGGCTCCCTTATCCGTCGTGGTCCACATTCCGCTCCAAGAAAAAACGCGCCAGCTCAAGGTCAAAAGGGGTCGTGACCTTGATATTGCTTTCCGAGCCATGAACGATCTGCACCGGAACACCGAGCCTTTCAACCAAGGCCGCATCATCCGTGACCTCTGGCCATCCTTCCTGCCGCGCCCTTTCATGGGCCTCCCATATTATCTCCGAGGAGAATGCCTGAGGGGTCTGAATGAGCCATATCCCGAGTCTCTCGAGGGTCCTGATCACCCGTGCGCTTGTATCCGCCTCTTTCAGTGTTTCCCTGGCCGGCAGCCCGGCAACGGCGGCACCGCAGGCTTGCGCTGCAAGCAGGACCTTCTCGATAAGTCTCCGCTCGACCAGGGGACGCACCCCGTCGTGAATCACCACCAGCGCAAAATCCTTTCCGGCGGCCTTGATCCCCGAATAAACGGAGTCCTGCCTTCGCTCGCCCCCCGGGACCACATCCACGACCTTATCCAGGCGGTACCGTTCCACGATGTCGCTGCGGCAGCTCTCCAGGTCCCCCTCCGGGGCGACTACAATGACCTTATCCACCGCTTCGCAGTCCTGAAATGTTCTGAGGGTCGATGCCAGAATAGGCATCCCGTTAATCTCCAGGAATTGCTTGGGCCTCTTTCCGCCCATCCGCAACCCAAGACCGGCTGCTGGAATAATTCCTATTGTCCCCTGTCTCTTGACGCCCATACTTCCTTCAATTCATTGACTCTCACAGCGAGCAGGTAGAGTTCGCGGACCCAATTTCGTGTACAAAAAAAGGCCTCGGGGGCACATACCGTCCCCAAGACCTGTTCTTGTGCAAAAGCCCAATCAGGCCTGGGCAGCTTTTCTGGTGAGTTTTTTCATCCGGTTGATTCGCCGGCGCAGGACCCCTACTTTGGCCTTATCCTTCTCTTCCCTGGCCTTTACTTTTTCTGCCTTGAGTTGAATGACCTTCGTTCTGAGCTCCTTGACCGTGTACGCTTTTTTGGCGGCCTTGACCCTTTTCTTCTTCTGCGGGACCTCGTCCTTGATGCCCCTCGCCTCTTTCACTACCGCCAGGAGTTCTTCCTTTTTCATGGCGTGTACACCGCTCACTCCGGGGATTTCCTTGGCGACCTCCCTGAGTTCCTTGGCGGTCATTTTGTCAATGGGCTTTTCTTCCTCTGCCTTAGCCTCTTTTTTGGTTTCCGCGGTAGTTTCTTCTTCTTTCGCTTCTTCTTTCTTGTCCTCTTCCGTCATGGTCAACACTCCTTCAACTTACTGTGATCTGATCTAGTTATCGTTATTATATAGCACTGCCCGCTTGAAAAGTAAAGAGATCATGCCCCCCTGATCCACCATCTAATTTTCGCATCATGAACTTCACCGGGTGATTTGGTGAAATTCCTGATCACCAGCAAGGTGTGAGATGCAAGGCGCCGAGGAACGACGACTGAGGCGTATGTCATAATACACCGCAAGGAGGAGCGGGCGAAGGCAACGCCGCAGATGGTACCTTGATGGTGGATCAGGGCCCTACTCCGGTTTCCTGTTCCTTATGAAAGGCGTCAGAAGATCGATGGGCAGGGGGAACAGGGTCGTGGAATTATTCTCAGAAGAAATCTCCCGCAGGGTCTGCAGGTACCTGAGCTGCAGGGCCTCCGGATGTACATGAATGATCTCCGCGGCCTCTGCAAGCCGGGTGGCGGCCTGGTACTCCCCTTCAGCATTGATCACCTTGGCCCGCCGTTCCCTCTCAGCCTCGGCCTGCTTCGCCATGGAACGCTGCATCTCCTGGGGCAGATCGATATGCTTGACCTCCACGGTGGTCACCTTGATTCCCCAGGGGTCCGTATGCTTGTCCAGTATGTTTTGAAGCTGGGTATTGATCTTTTCTCTCTCCGAGAGCAAATCGTCCAGCTCCACCTGTCCGCATACGCTCCGTAAGGTGGTCTGCGCAAGCTGTGAGGTGGCGAAAAGGTAATTTTCCACCTCGATAACCGCCTTGGTCGAATCCATGACACGAAAATAGACCACCGCGTTCACCTTCACCGAAACGTTGTCACGGGTAATTACGTCCTGGGACGGTACATCCATAACCACCAGGCGCAGGCTCACCTTGACCATCCTATCCACTACCGGGATGAGGATGATGACGCCCGGTCCTTTTGTCTTGATGACCCGGCCGAGACGGAAAATGACACCCCGCTCGTATTCCCTGAGGATCTTGATGGCAGAGGCCAGAAAAAGAACGATCAAAGCAACTGCTAGTATGTAAAACATGCTGTCCTCCCTTGTCCGGACATGCCCGCCACAAGCGGATAAGCCGGAATCAATCATTTGACATTATCACTCTTCTTCTGAACTTTCAGGATGAGCCCTTCCATTCCGGTCACTTCCACCGGCTCGTCCGGCTCAATGGGGTTATCTGCAATCGCCCGCCAGTACTCTCCATGAACGAAAATCAGCCCTTCGGGGTCTATCTTCTTTTTAACGAGTCCGACTTCGCCGATAAGGCCGTCCGATCCGCTCTTCGGCTTGCTCCGGTAGGCCCGGAAAGCAAGTCCGGCGACCACCACAAAAAAGCCCCCGATCAGGGCAATGGTGGGCATCATCAACTGCAGTGATACCCGCATGTTATCAAAAAGCATAATAGATCCGAGCACCAGAGAAATCAGGCCGCCGAGGGACAGCATGCCGTAACTCGCCACCTTTATTTCTGCGATGAAAAAGATGATGGCGAGGACGATAAGGAGGAGTCCGGCATAGTTTACCGGGAGGGTCTGGAATGAATAGAAGGCAAGAATCAGTGAAATGCCGCCGACAACCCCCGGGAAAATGGCTCCTGGATGGGCAAGCTCAAAATAGAGCCCGGCCAGCCCGATCATCATGAGGATATAGGCAATATTGGGATCGCTGATGGTCTCGAGAACACGATCGCGGAAGCCCTGGTGATAATACACCTTTTTAAGACCGGCTGTTTTCAGTACCACTTCTTTCCCTTTTACGGTTACTGTCCGCCCGTCCATTTTCGTGAGAAGCTCGTCCACATCCCTGGCTATGAAATCAACGACATGTTTTTTTACCGCCTCCTCGGCCGTGATGGAGACACTTTCCCGAATGGCCTTTTCCACCCATTCCTCGTTCCTCCCTCTCTCTCTGGCGATTCCCCGCGCGTAAGAAGCCATGTCATTCACAACCTTTTCGTTCATGGTTTTCCCGATATCTTTTCCCCCCGCCGTCACGGGATGGGCGGCGCCGATGTTCGTGCCCGGCGCCATGGCTGCCACGTGGGCCGCGATCGTAACCATGACACCTGCCGAAGCGGCCCCGGCGCCCCTGGGCCCGACCCACACCGCCACGGGGACAGGCGAGTTCAGGATTGCCTTTATGATCGTCCGCATGGATGAGCCCAGTCCGCCGGGGGTATCGAGGCGAAGGATTGCCACCCGGGCGCCCTCTTTCTCTGCTTCCTGCAGCCCCTTGGTCACATACAGGGCAGTTCCGGGATTAATGGATCCTTCCAGCTCAATGATCAGCGCCTCGCCCGCTGCCACGGCCCTTCCCGGCCACCACAGGAGAATAACGCAAACAAAAAAAGCAAGGGCAAGTGCCGCACGCAAGGAGAGGCGTGTTCGGTTTTCAGCCATTCTTCCTCACCTCCATGCCCAGGCGCCGCATGATTTCCTTTACATCTTCCCACACGGGACGTCTGGCTTCCGGATTTCTCAGGACATAGGCCGGATGGAACGTGGGCATCAGTGGGGTCCCCTTGTGGGAGCGCCATGTGCCGCGGTCTCTCGTTACTTTGAACTCATCCCCTAAAAGGGTCTGGGCGGCCATACGTCCGAGGGTACAGATCACCTCCGGTGCAATGATCCGGAGCTGCTGTTCGAGGAAGGGGAGACAGGTTTCCACCTCGTCTTTTTCCGGGTCCCTGTTTCCGGGTGGACGGCATTTGACCACGTTGCAGATATACACGTCCCGGCGCCGCAGACCCATCCCGTTTTCTATGATCCGGGTCAGCAGCCTGCCTGCCTCGCCGACGAACGGCTCCCCTGCAATATCCTCATCTCTTCCCGGGCCTTCTCCTACAAAGACAAGTCGAGCGCGCGCGTTGCCTTTACCGAAGACGAGTCTCTTGCGTTCAAGATGAAGCCTGCAGCGCCTGCAATCTCCGATAAAATCCCGAAGAGCCTCGAGTGTCTCAATACGGCACCCTGTCTCTTCCCGGATGCTTCCGTACCTCGTTTCTCCGCCTTCGGGACCCGCTTTTCGCGCGGGGACAGGAGGGGGATCAAAGCCCATCTCCTGGTATACTCCCAGCCACTCCTTCATATGGGAGACTATGTGGTGAATCTCATTTTCCATCTGCGGCATAACGATTCCACAAGGTCCTTGCCCAATCCAGCACCAGGCCGGCCACGTCTTCTTTTCCCATGAGGGGGAGATGTTCGATTTGTCCGTCCCTGAAAAGAATTTTCACTTCATTCGTATCGACGGCGAATCCGGCATCCTCTCTCGAAACATCATTCGCGACGATCATATCCAGGTTCTTCTCCTGCAATTTTTTCCCCGCGTGGGCAAGAAGCTGCTCGGTCTCGGCCGCGAACCCCACAAGCACACAGTTCTTTCCTTTCCTGGATTGCCCGAGTTCAGCCAGGATGTCAGGATTTCTGTCCAGTTCCAGGGTCAACGTCTCCCGCCCCTTCTTTATCTTCTGGCCTTCGGTGGAGTGCGGCCGGTAGTCGGACACGGCGGCCGCCATAACGACGATATCGCAATCGGGAAAGTGCTTCAAAACAGCCTGTCGCATCTCCTTGGCGGTGCTCACCGGTTCGAGTTCGACACCGCGCGGGACATCAAGGGATGTGGGTCCGCTCACCAGTTTCACGGACGCGCCGCGGATCCTTCCCACCCTTGCGAGCGCGTACCCCATCTTTCCGCTCGACCGGTTGCTAATGTACCGCACCGGGTCCATGGGCTCGTGGGTCGGGCCGGCCGTCACCAGGATGCGGAGCCCTGCCAGATCCTGCTCCGACAGGGCGTATCTTGCCTCCTCCACTATCTCCGGCGGTGCCGGCAGCCTGCCCGGGCCCTCGTAGCGGCAGGCCAGTTGGCCGGCCCCCGGTTCCATCACGCGTATTCCGCGTGTTCGCAGGAGGGCCAGGTTTTCCTGGGTGGCGGGGTTTTCATACATCCTGGTATTCATGGCGGGGCATACCAGGATTCCGGCAGTGGCCGCCAGGATCATGGTGGAAAGGAAATCATCCCCGATGCCGAAAGCCATTTTCGCGATAAAGTTGGCAGTGGCCGGGGCGATAATAATCAGGTCCGAGCCCTGTCCCCACGCGATGTGGTCCATGGCGCCGGCGCCCTCGCCGAACATACGCCGGATCACCCGATTGCCCGAAAGGGCTTCAAACGTGAGCGGAGAAACGAACCTCGTTGCGTGGGCGGTCATGGCCACCCTCACCCGTGCCTCTTCCTTGACCAGAAGCCGGACCAGTTCGGCGGCCTTATAGGCCGCGATCCCCCCGGTCACCCCCACGATGATGTCTTTCTCTTTCACAGTTCCTTTTTCCGCAACGACCTGATCACTTGTCCCCAAACTCCTCAAGCTCGCCCTTTCCGGCCCGCGCGACCCACGAATCATCCTTCCCCAGGATCTCCAGGATCTTTTTCCTGGCCGCCATGGCTTCTGCCTTGCTCCCATAAAATCCCACACGAAGCCGCAACCAGTGCGTACCCTTGACCTCGGCACTCGTGATGTAGGCAAGGTATCCGTTCTGTATCAGTTTTATGGCCGGGGCCGCCAGTTTCCCCGGGCTCTGCCAGGACAGTATGGTGATGACCCAGGACTTCCCTTCCGAAGGAGGCTCTGCGCCCTTTTCCTCTCCCGACCGGACATACTGCAGGGACATTCCTTCCGGAAGAGATTTCGTCTCGACATCCTTCCATGTCCGGATCGTCGCCAGATGTCCGAGGTTGAGGCGATACAGCCGGGGCCATTTCAGAGGATCCCCGTACACATCCTTACGAGCGGCGACAGCGCTGAGGCTCTCCCCTTTCCCGACACGCACAAAGCCTTTTGCCACCTTGGGAGCTTCCGGCTTCTCCACCGCGGGGATTTCGGGTTTTTCCTTCTTGGAGGCTTCGGGCTTTTCCGGCGACGACGCTTCGGCCTGTTGTGCAACCGGGGCCGCTTTGGCTGGAGCAGCCGCCTCTGGTGTGGAGGGCGCCTGCTGTTCCGTGCTTCTCTGTTCCGCTGATGTCTCCTTTTTCGGGACAATCTCGAGTCCTGAAGGCTTCTGCGGTGCCGCCGGCGGCGGCTGCATTTTTTTCTCGGGCGCAGCTTCCGGCATGGGTTTCTTTATGGCGACCACCACCTTGTTCTTCCCTTCAGGCGACTTGTCCTCGCCTCCTGAGCATCCCCAGGTCACTGCCAGCACGCAGGCAATGCATACGCCCAGAACCCAGGTAATGCCTCTGAACCGTCGGATCCTGCCCCTGATGCCCGGTTTCCTTTCGCAGTCCATAGGCCCTTCCCTGAAAAACAAGTTTACTGATTTTTTGAATACTGGTAGTGTCGGCTTGTGCCCATCCACAAAAACATGATGGGAACGAACGGGTTTCTGCTGCGCCCGCCTTCATTCATAAGCAGGTGAAATCGGGAATCCGGCAGCCGAAATGATTATGCCCGTTTATTTAAACTCAAAACGAAAATTTTGACAATAAAAATCGAATCTCAACCGTTCAACTGAACAACCCTCGACTCCAAGGCGAAGGGTTTCCACCATCCTTGAAAGAGAAACTAATCATTGCTTGACCTCCTATGCCCGGTTTCCTATAATCCCGCAGTAATCCGCATCCCCGGCCCCTCATGAGAAAGAGTGTTTGAGCGAAACTCTTCCGAACGCGGGCTGCCCGGAGGTTTTTTTACACGAAAAGGAGGATGAGATGCGCAAAAAGCACTGTCTAAGGTGGATTACGACCTGTCTCGCGGCCTTCTTCACTGCACTCGTGCTGGCCATCCCGTGCCCGGCAGCAGAATTCACGGCCGATATGACCATCAACGCCGGCGGGCAGATCATGAAGGGAAAGATATTCGTGAAAGGGCATAGCTACCGGCAGGAAGTGAATGCCATGGGCCAGAAACAGGTCATGATATTCGACGGGAACAAGGAGACCGGCTGGATACTGATGCCTGACGCGCATATGTATATGGACCTGCCCAAGTTGACCCAGGGCAACAACCCGGAGACAGATCCAAAAGAACTGGAGAAAAAGGCCACCAAGAAATACCTGGGCGAGGAGACTATCAACGGGAACAAGTGCAAGAAATACCTTTTCGTGTTCAAGGATTCTCCCGGGGCCCAAATGACCCAGTGGATCTCCACCAGACTGGAATACCCCGTCAAAATGATCGTTGAGGGCCAGAATGGGCGCATGGTGCGGGAAATCAAGAACATCAAGGAAACCAGCCTCTCAAATTCCCTGTTCACGGTTCCCGAAGGATACCAGAAGATGTCCCTTCCGAGCGTGCCGGGAATGAACCTGGGCCAGTAGCGCACCTCTACCGACAGGAGGTTTGAAGCGACATGAAGGTACTCGTTTACGGCTCCGGCGGAAGAGACCATTGTCTCGCGGATACCTACGGAGACAGCCAGCACGTGGAAAAGGTCTATTTTGCTCCCGGGAATCCCGGCGTCCTGCACACGCCCAAAGGGAAAAGAGGCGTGATCGAACGACTTCCCCTGCGGGAGTTCGGTGAGATTGCGGATTTCTGCACGGAAAACCGGGTGGACCTGGTGGATGTGGGGTCAGAAAACCCCCTGGGCGAAGGCCTGATCGATATCCTGAACCAGCGGGGTATCCGTACGGTCGGCCCGAAGAGGGAGTATGTACGGCTGGAAAGTGATCGCGCCTTCACCGATGACCTGCTCAGAAAAATCGGGGTCCCCAAACCCGAATACCAAGTCTTCGACGATGCTGAAAAGGCCGTCCGATACGTCCGGAATATCGGGTACCAGGTGGTGGTGAAGGCCAATGGCCTGGCCGCCGGAAAAGGCGCCATCGTGTGCGATGATGTTCCCGATGCTGAGGCGGCCATCCATACGCTCATGGTCAAGAAGGCATTTGGGGATTCAGGGAACCGCGTGGTTATCGAAGAACGGATGTACGGAACGGAGATATCCTTCTTCGCATACCTGGACGGCAGCCATTGTATGCCCCTCAGGATGTTCGCCCAGGACTATAAGCCCGCGTTCGATCCGGAAGACGAAGAATCCATTCAAAAATTCGGGGGAAACCTGAATACGGGCGGAACGGGATGCTACTGTCCTCACAAGCTGGTCAGCCCCTGGCTGGTGAACCGGATCATCAGGGAGATTGTCAACCCCACGGTGAATGCCATTTACAATGACTTGGGGTGGGCCTACAAGGGGGTCATCTATTTCGGGCTCAATCTCGACCCCTATGACCGGCTCGGAGTCTTCGAGATCAACGTCAGACACGGGGACCCCGAATGGGAAGTCATCGCCCGCAAGCTCAGTTCGGATCTCTTCGAGATCGGCCTGGCCGTCTGGGATGGCACCCTGGATCGGATGCAGCAGGTTTGGAACAACCAGCACTACGTGGACGTGATCGCCATGGAGGGCCGTTCAAAGGCATCTAAGGGGTGGAATAAGGGGTATCCCGGCCGCTACGGCAAAGGGCACCGGGTCCTGGGCCTCGACAACCTCGAAAGGGGCGTAACCGTCTATTTCGCGGGCGTCGATGAAGACCCGGAAAAGGGCCTGGTCACCTATGGCGGCAGGGTCCTTCACGTGATCGCCGGGGACAAGACCCTGGCGGCTGCCCGCAAAAAGGCCTACCGCAACATCTTCCTGCTCACCTTCGAGGATCACTACAACGGCGGCGCCAATTGCCTGCGCTTCAGGGAAAGCATAGGCCTTTAGTGCCCAAAGTGTTCATCTCACCGGCTGGTTGAAGTAGCCCAGCTCCAGGTCCGGGCATGCGCTTTTCAGCATATCCGCCATCCTTTTCATTCCCACGCCCCGTGATTTCTCTTCCGGCACGGCAGCAAGGTAGAGCGCAGGATCAATGCACAGATTCTTGAGGTGCAGGAAATTGAGTCCCGTCAGGTCCACCAGTCCCGTCATGGCCTCGATCTCTGCTTCCTGGTCGCTGATCCCTGGAAATACCAGGTAGTTGACCATGGTATAGAGCCCCATCTCCCTGGCCGCTGCAATGGATTCTACCACATCCTTGAAATGGTAGTTTTTCGGCCGATAATAGGCTCGGTAGAACTCCTCCCGTGGGCTGTTCAGGCTGATGCGGATGGAATCCAGGCCCGCTTCGGCTACCCGTCTCACCCTGTCGGGCCAACTCCCGTTGGTGTTGAGATTGATGGTCCCCGCCCCCGTCCGTTTCCTGATTTCCCTGACGCTCTCCGCGATAAGTTCATATTCGGTCAGCGGCTCCCCTTCACAGCCTTGCCCAAAGCTCATGATAGCACGCGGCGCCAGCTCCAGGTGTGCTACCGTGATGTCCACGACTTCATCTTTTGACGGCCGGAACGAGAGTCGCTGGTGAGACTCTTCACACAGGTGTTCGGGTTGGAAAGAAAGGCAGCCCAGGCAGGAGGCGTTGCACGCCTGGCTCACCGGAATGGGGCTCTCCCACCGCCCGAGGAAGAGGTTCTTCGCCGCGAAACAGTGATTGACCGTGGCGCATTGGACCAGGTGCTCCACGAGTGGCCCGTCGCGGACTTCCTCCCTGTATCTCTCGATGGCCGGGACAAGGTCCAGGTCGTCGTAATTCCTCGGATCCCACCGGGAGTTGTCCTCAACAACAAACCCCGCGGCCCAGTATTGATCGTCCCTGAATCCCACGGCCGTGTAGGCCCACATGGGGAGGTTGTAGTCCTTGCTCCCGTAATCAACTGCGGGCAGGTGCGTCCGCACGATTCCGGGCTCAAAAAACGCGGCAACTCCGAAACAGGGAGACATCCCCTGTTTTGTTTCCGCCTCCGGTATCGTCACGTACTCCCCGGTCTCCGGGTCGAGCCCCACGGGCGGGCATCCGGGGATATAAAAGAGCTTACTGAATTCCGTCAGGGCGAGGAGGTCGCCACTCAGCATATCAGCAGGCCCGTCCCCGGAAAACCCCGCCATCCGGTAGTAAGGATGATCATAGATATTCCCTTCCGCGTCGGCATACAGCATAGAGGGCAGACTATTCGTGTTGCTGTTCATGTATCATTTCCTTCTTGAACTCCACAAAATTGCCGTGTCTCCGGGAACATGCCATATCTTTTGACCTTTCAACCGTTTCATGATATTTTAATATCCATTCCAAAGAACCTGATAGTACTTTTCACACCAATAAAAGACGATTACGCAATAGGCCATTTCCAGACCGTCTCGGCTGGTATCCTTTCGAGTGTGAGAATGACCTTATTCCAACACCCTTTACGCGTATTAGTCAAGGACTTCCCGAACATTCAGTCCCTCTCCGAATGTGACGGTTAAGCCAATTTTTTCAAAGAAAAAATCAGAATGAAGACATTGCAATGAGGGGGTCGCCGCCAAAAAAAGTTCCTTCGGTCGGATTCCACCTGGCGAGGCAATTTGTCGAGGATTATCAAAACCTTTTCAACATGGAGGTGCGATCATGCTCTACGGCTTCATGGGAAAAATCTTGAGGATCAATCTGGAAGAGAAGAAAATTCAGGAGGAAGTCATTCAGGAAGACTGGGCCAGGAAATTTCTGGGAGGCGCTGGGATGGCGACCAGATATCTCTATGAAGAGGTGCCGAAAGGGACCGATCCCCTGGGACCACAAAACCTCCTGATTTTCATGGCAGGGCCGCTCACCGGAACAGCGTCCGCAAGCGCCAGCAGATATTCCGTAGTTGCCAAGTCTCCTTTGACCGGGATCTGGGGCCACGCGAATTCGGGCGGAACTTTCGGGCCTGCCCTCAAGAGAAGTGGATATGATGGGATCATTTTCCAAGGCATTTCAGCTGAACCGGTTTACCTGAAAATAGAAAATGGTGAGGTTGAACTTTGCGATGCCGGGCACCTGTGGGGAAAGGACATACCAGAAACTGAAGTCCTTATTCAGCACGCCTCGGACAAAAAAATGACCATCGCATCCATAGGCCCGGGCGGTGAAAATTTGGTCAAATACGCGGCTATCATGAACAACACCCACCGCGCAGCCGGCCGGTGTGGCCTGGGAGCGGTCATGGGGAGTAAACGCCTCAAGGCAATCGCCTGTGCGGGGAATTCACCCGTTCCCTTAGCAGATAAGGATGCCTTTCAAAAGGCGGCCAAACGGCAGATCGACCTGCTGGATGAATCTATGCTGAAGGTTGGTTTTGAGGCCTTCGGCACGAACATGGTGTCGGACATGGTCAACGCCAGGGGTGGGTATCCTACCCGAAACTGGCAGCAGGGTGTTTTTGAAGAAATTGACGAGGTTAGCGCGCAGGCCTTGACTGACAAGGTTTTTGTGAAGGGAGTGAATTGCTTTGCCTGCCCGGTTGCCTGCGGAAGAGGCACTGAGATCAAGGAAGGCCCCTGGAAAGGGCAGAAGGGTGAAGGCCCGGAATACGAAACAGCCAATACACTAGGCGCCCTGTGCGGTGTTTCCGATATGAATGCCATTACAAAGGCCAATTATCTCTGCAATGAATACGGCCTTGATACCATCAGTGCGGGCTGTACCATTGCCTTTGCCATGGAATGCTATGAGAAGGGTATCCTCTCCAAGGACCAATGCGACGGCCTTGAGATCAAGTTTGGAGACGCCGGGCTTGTTGTGGACCTGATAAAAAAGATAGCCATGCGGGAAGGTATCGGCGACTTGCTGGCAGAAGGGACAAAGGCCATGTCAAAAAAACTGGGTCATGCATCCGATCATTTTGCCATGAACGTAAAAGGACTTGAGCTGCCGGCGTATGATCCTCGGGCAGCCAAGATATGCGGATTGGGCTATGTGACTGCAAACCGCGGGGGAGATCATATCACCGGCTATGTGGAAGGACCCACCTTTATCGACGCCCCCTTCCTCCTGGTGGATGACAGCAAAATAGAAGACCCCTTCGTTGCCAACCCGAAAGAGGCCAAAGTCCTGGTTGACATGGAAAATGCGCTTACCATGTTCGATGCTTTGGGCGGATGTAAGTTCATGGGCATACTTCTGACGGCCCAGGACTATCTGGATCTCCTCAACGACGCTATTGGGTGGAAGTTGACCGTTGACGATTTCAGGAAAAGCGGCGAGCGAATCTACAACCTCATGCGGGCATTTTGTGTGAGAGAGGGAATAACAAGAGCAGAGGACACGCTGCCAAAGCGGTTGATGGAAGATCCGCTGCCTGAGGGGCCGGCAAAAGGGATGGTGATAGATACAGACACGCTGGAGGTGATGAAAGACGCCTACTATGAATTCCGCGGATGGGACAAGGCAACCGGCATACCAAGCCGTGAGAAACTGCGGGAGCTGAACCTGGATGATCTGATCGGGGACCTGTGGGGTGAATAAACCCAGGTCCCCGCGCCCGGATTTGAACTTGCATCAGATGCAAATACAGAAACTTCGTACGGGGGGAGCAATCCAATGACCTATTTGAACAA
>Ga0315535_1001418_pt1 | contig 15983 bp, 15 predicted proteins | sample SalMarSW160220MG_2_FD_203092 | JGI IMG/M metagenome (GOLD analysis project Ga0315535, IMG submission 203092) | Salt marsh sediment microbial communities from the Plum Island Ecosystem LTER, Massachusetts, United States - Salt Marsh Sediment SW1602-20 ...
GGCACTCCTCACAGCCCAGCTGACCATGATTTTCGTCCTCTGCAAAAGAGCTGTCCACATAGACCTTTTCGTGCGGAGCCAACGGCTCCACTTCTCCGCCTCACCCTTCCCCTTTGGTTTCAGGCGACGCCCCAGGCTTGTCTTTATTGGATGCGGCAATTTCTCTGGTGATTTTTATCAGCTCGCGGGCGCTGGTATGGCAGGTGAAACAGTGATTTTCACCTTTGGTGGTATTCTCAGCTTTGCCCGCGGAAAAAGGGAACAGGAAAACAGCAAAAACAGAGGCAATGATTATTATGAGCCGCGTGGGCTTCATGTTTTGTCCTCCTTAAATGACTTTTTTCCCTTTGTCTATTTCATAGAAGGTCCTGATTTATCCTTTTTTTGCTGCAATTTAAATATATTTGGCAATTTATATGCCAAATATCTCAATGGGAAAATAATGCCTGTAACTCATTGATTGTTCAAGGAGTCCTCTCCATATCCAACCCTGGATCACTGGTTCCAATGATCGAACAGGGAACAAAATGACCTTCTTATGCCTATTTACGGGAACAATATGCACCTATGCGTGTTGGTGTCCAGCGTCGTATCGAATGAGGGGATATCAGAACAGAAAAGCTTTCAGTGATTGACATTATCAATCCTAAAATGATAATTCTTTAGGAAAAATATTTACTTCAACAGCACCCGGCTTTTGTCTTTTCGAGAGATGGTTGTACCATCAATGTGAACAACCGCTTTGGCCCATCGGCTTCTTGAGCCTGCGCGTTGAGGGCCATGCTTTGGGTGAGCAACTGAAATGAAACAGTCCATTGAGCAGAATTACGAGATCATCCTGGACAGCATTGCAGATGGCGTCTTTACCGTAGATCTCGACTGGCGGATAACTTCATTCAACAGGGCAGCGGAAAATATCACAGGGATTGCAAGGAGTGAGGCAATCGGGAGGCGGTGCTCCGAGGTTCTTCGGGCGAATGTGTGTGAGACTGACTGCATTCTCCGCGAGACCTTTGATACCAAAAAGGCGGTGGTGAACGTACCGGTTTACATCATGCGGGCAGATAAAAGGCGTCTCCCCGTCAATGTAAGCACGAACATATTGAAAGATGCAAAGGGGAGCTTTATAGGTGGCGTTGAAACATTTCGGGACTTATCAGTGCTCAACAATTTGAAAAGAGAACTTTTCAAACAACATTCCTTTGAGGACATCATCAGCAAAAGCCCCAAGATGCTGAAACTTTTTTCCATCCTTCCGCAGATTGCCAAGAGTGGCAGTACGGTCCTCATACAGGGCGCAAGCGGGACCGGTAAAGAACTTTTTGCCAGGGCCATTCATAACCATAGCCCGAAAAGAAAAGGGCCATTCATTGCGGTCAACTGTGGCGCCCTTCCGGAAACCCTGTGCGAATCAGAGCTTTTCGGATACAAGGCGGGTGCCTTTACAGACGCGAAGAAGGACAAACTGGGTCGATTCGCTCTGGCGCAGGATGGAACGATCTTCCTGGATGAGATCTGCGACATTTCAAAATCTGTTCAGGGAAGGCTCCTGCGTGTTCTGGAGGAAAAAGTCTACGAGCCTTTGGGATCGACAAAGACAGTAAAAACGAATGCCCGGGTGATTGCCGCAAGTAACCGAAGTCTGGAGGACCTTGTTCAGGAAGGAAAATTTCGGGAGGATTTGTATTTTCGTATCAATGTGATCAAGTTATTTTTGCCACCGCTTTTGGAGCGCAAAGAAGATATACCTCTTCTCGTAGATCATTTTGTGCATCGTCATAATGAATTACGGGGAAGAAGCATTGTTGGCATGTCACAAAGAGCCATGGCAGCGCTGATGCTCTATGACTGGCCAGGAAATGTACGGGAGCTTGAAAACGCGATTGAGCATGCATTTGTTCTCTGCAATGGGGACGTGCTCCATCTTGAGAACCTCCCGGAGCATCTTGTCCCCAAAACAAACGGCATCTTCACGTCTGAAGGGCTTACTTTCAAAGAAATCGAAAAACACGCGATTGAGCAAGCCCTCCAGAGGAACAAGGGGAAAAGGCTTGCGACAGCGCGGGAACTCGGCATTGATAAAAATACACTCCGGCGCAAGATTATGCGGCTGGGCATTTCTCCGCCCACATAACTTCCTATCGTTTTTCCACCGGCATTCCCATTCCACTGTGTGAACGGGTGAACGGGGTCAGCCCTTGATATTTGCCATCTTGCCAAGCACGGCTTTCAGGTCTTTGTTTACCCTCCTGTCCTTCTTTAACCTCCTAACAAATCGCTCCTCCGCCCTGGAAACCCCGGAATAACTCAGGCCTCCCATAAACTCCCCAATTTCCCTGTTCGTCATGCCCGTCTTATTTTTCAGCAAATGAATGATCAGATTCCTCCCATCACCTTTTCGTTTTATCAACTTTTCAGAACCGATGCCAAAATGCTTCGAGACCATGTGTAATATTTCTTCTGCCTCATATCGCGTTTGAAGGACCTTCCTATGGGACACTTCCTCCTTTTGAAGGACATCATCTTTCAGGTTATCCAATGCCTCACGAATAAACGACTTGCTTCCAAGCACCGAACCCGCATACACCTTCTCCAACGGATTTTCTAATTCACTCCCGAGTGCCCCCTCCACGAACGACCGGTATCGGTCCGGCCCCGATCGCCTGTCCTTGGATATCATCCCCCAGATCAAATCCCGGGTTATGATCTCCTCCCCCTTTTCGGAGATGAACGACTTGTAGCTGCTGTAGGGATAGTTTTGAGGTCGTTCAACTGTCCCGGCCCTCACCGGGTTGAGGTGGATATATCGGCTCAACTGTAAAAGATAACTGTCCACGTCCACCAGGATCGCCTTGTACCGGCCTTGAAAAAGATGACCGCTTCGTCGCCTCCTGCGGTTGAAATAACTGGTGTACGACCCATTGAGGTATTGCATCACCTGACTCAGATTCCCCTCCGGGGTTTCCATGACGAGGTGATAGTGGTTTTGCATCAGAACGTAGCAGTGAAGGCGGCAGGCGTATTTTTCCTGGGCCTTTTTGAGGTATGTTTTGAATTGGTTGTAATCCGCTTTTGCAGAAAAGATCCTTTTGCGCTCGTTTCCCCTGCTGGTCACATGGTAGAATGCTCCCTCGTATTCGATTCTAAGGGGTCTTGCCATAAGAAAAGCCTCCCGATGGGAGGACTTATACCCCTATTTTCACCACGTGTCAAGTATCAAGGGCTGACCCCATGTCCAAAGATGAGATCGAGGATTTTCTCCCGGCGCCCAGCGGGTTCGCTTCAAAAGGCGATTATGCAATTTTTTGTTTCATTTTGCTCGAATCTCGGGTAAAATAAGTTGGTTAATTTGTCTGATGAACTTCCTGTCAAAGGGCTGAGAATCAGAAATGCAGGGCTTTGACGAGTTATGACTATGCCATCTGCCATTACTATTTCAATATTAACCTTTAACAAGGAGGATTACCATGAAAAGTAAGGAGAAAAAGGCAGTAACCCGGCGTGAATTCCTCAAAAAGACCGGCGTAGCAGGAGCCGCCATCGGAGCGGCGGCAGTGTCACCCTTTTTCGTGAAGAAGGCGCTGGCGGCCAAGCGTGATTATATTCTTATAGGCCATCCAAACCCCTCCACCGGGCCGCTTGCCGGTTTCGGCGAAGCATCACCCTGGGCGGATAACAAGGCTATTGCTGCGATTAACAAGGCAGGAGGCCTCTATATCAAGGAATATGGGAAAAAGGTGCCCATCAAACTGAAAATAGTCGACACCGAAAGCAACCCCACCAAGGCCGCGGAATTAGCCTCAAAGTTGATAGTCAAGGATAAGGTGGATATGATGGTTGTCATGCACACACCCGACACGGTGAATCCCGTCACAGCCATCTGCGAAAGATACGAAATACCCTGTGTTTCGCTGGATGCCCCTATAGATTCTTGGTTGACAGGCGGCCCTTATAAATGGTCCTTTCATGCCTTCTGGACCGTCGGCACAATGGCTAATCTCTTTACTGATATGTGGGATGAAGTTGGAGATAGAACCAACAAAGTGGTGGGTGTGCTCTGGCCCAATGACCCTGACGGCGTGACTTTCAAGAAGGTTTTTCCACCGATCCTGGAAAAGAGGGGCTACACAGTGATTGATCCCGGTCGGTTCCCTTACTTTAATAAGGATTTTTCAAGCTTCATCAACCTGTTCAGACAAAAGAAGGTTGAGATAGTGAGTGGTTGCCCCATACCGCCAGACTGGGCAACAGCCTGGAAACAATTCCATCAGCAGGGCTTTGTCCCCAAAATAGCCACAATCGCGAAGGCATGTCTATTCCCAGCGGATGTGGGAGCCCTGGGAGGTAATTTGCCCAACGGGATCACCACTGAAATCTGGTGGACTCCTTACCATCCTTATAAATCGTCGTTGACTGGTGAAACCGCGCAACAGCTGTGTGACGCTTGGATGAGAGAGAGTCATAAACAATGGACCCAGCCCATTGGATTCAAGTACGCGGGATTTGAAATTGTTGCAGATGCTCTCAGGCGGGCCCAGACTCTGAAAAAAGACAAGGTTCGCGCTGCCCTTGCCGACACTATGTTGGACACCATTGTAGGCCGTGTCAAGTATAATGAAAAGAATTACTCCGAAACCCCTTTGGTCGGCGGACAGTGGGTGAAGGGCAAGAAATGGCCGTGGGAGTTACAAATTACCAACAGCGGAAAATACCCTGAAATCAAGAAAACTGGCAGCATGGTTTTCCCGATTCCTCGCTAACCCAGGAGTCTCATCGATCTTCGTGACGAGACGGTGGAGCGTCCCATGAGTATGACGCGAGAAAAGAGATGGCCGCAGATGTGCTTGCACAGTGCATCGGGATCATTGTTCAAGCGCAACAAAATTGGCATGGGGCTATCCACCGTCACAAGAGATTATTGGTGAAAAATACGCTGAATCTCATTGTATCCACAAAACTGCCACTCCGAGGGGTGCTCAACGACTCCGGCACGAACCATATTTACCCTGTTAAATAGTGTCCATCCATAAATGAGATAGTTTGTTCGAGATTAAGGCATGCGAAAATTTTAACCGCAGGAATACATTGAGGTATTTCGAGGATTAAAATTTGAGCATAACGAAGATATCGGGCAAAATAGCCATTTATGGATGGACACTAAATAAGATTTGAGCCTCCTTCTTAGAAACATTTTACCATGGTATGTTTTACGGTGAAGGTCAATGTAAACAAGACACTGAAACAAATGTTTGTCTGCTTCTATCGCCGTCGCATGGTAGCGGTCTTCCCAGTAGGCGCCTTTTCGACTTTTCCTTTTATTGAATTCTTGCCCGGTCCTCCCCGCTATCAATTGAATTGACTTGGGTATCACGTCTCTATCACCGTTATCCGTGACAAGGAGATGGAAATGGTTGGAAGTCACCGCATAGCTGAGCACCCTGAGACCGTATCGCTTTTTGGCTTCAAATTGCCATTGAATATAGCGGCGGCGATCTCTGGCGAATTTCAAAAGGAATTCCTTTTTATGACACCGATGCGTAATTTACCCCGTTAAATTCGAAGATTATTTAACTGGGGTGTGCCAGATATACCCTGGTATGTAATGTCGGTTCGCCCGTGGCATTCATAGCGCCTTTCTTACAATGCCCATTTGCACGGCAAAAATAGCGTTCTAAGCTCTAAACCAGGCCATTTTCAATAAAATTATCTTAGCATTTCAATCAGTTGCCTTTGTTTGTCTTGGTCCGACCCGCCTGCAAGGAACGTCTCATTTTGAAAACCACGAAACCATGATTATAATAATAGAAATCACCTTTTCGTAAAAAGACCTCCACAGGGGTGTACCACAATGACCGAGAACAGGAGAATAAGAAGGATTCTGAGAAGCCAACCCACCGTCGAAGGAGCCGGTGTTCGCCTCAAGCGGGTGTTTGGATTCAACCATGTGCCCCTGTTTGACCCTTTTCTCCTCCTGGACGATTTCCGGTCGGACAACCCGGAGGACTTTGTGAAAGGGTTTCCATGGCACCCCCATCGCGGGATCGAAACCATCACTTATGTTGTCGGGGGAGACGTGGAACACGGCGACAGCATGGGGAACCGTGGGATTATTTCCACGGGAGACGTGCAGTGGATGACGGCAGGGAGTGGGATTATCCACGAGGAGATGCCCAAGGGGGATGCGAACGGCGTCATGCTCGGATTTCAACTGTGGGCCAATCTCCCCGGCTCCCAAAAAATGATGGAACCCCGGTATCGGGACGTGAAGCGTGAACAGATCCCTGAGGTCGTTCTGCCCGAGGGCACCAGGGTCAGGGTCATATGCGGCAGGGTGGACGACGCGATAGGGCCTGTTCGCGACATCATCATAGAACCTGAATACCTCGATATAACGGTGCCCCCTCAGACACGATTCATCCATTCGACTCAGCGAGGACACACGGTTTTTGCCTACGTTATCGAGGGCAAGGGCTTCTTCTCCAGGGACGAAAATTCCTTTATGACCAACGAAGCCCTGGTCCTTTTTCATGACGGCGCAGGGATCCAGGTTTCGACCGAAGAAGACGGGGTCAGGTTTCTGCTCGTATCCGGACGGCCTCTCAATGAACCGGTCGCCTGGTACGGACCGATCGTGATGAATACGGAAGAGGAACTGCGGGTGGCTTTTGAGGAGTACCGAAACGGGACATTTATAAGGCACGGACCGGCATAGATCCCCTGCAACTTCCGGTATAGACGCCTACTTTACAACCTGAGAGCTAAGGCGATTTTCTTCGGCCCCACAATGAGTCAGTATAATTCTGCCTTGATTTCTTCAGCGAAACGAATATGGCGGCGGGTGCGGAGAAAACCGGTTGCCCAGTGCCGAACTACGTTGTCTCCTCACCAGCAAGGCGCCCGAACTCCTCAATAGGATCACCGATGTTTATGCCCGCTGTGAATCCCTCCTCGTCATGTCTGTCCCAATCGATGGATTAGGCCCTATATCTCGTAATGAAACCTGAGACACTGCACCTTTCCCGCGCCATCGAAGCGTATTCCCTCTGCTTCGAGCAAGGCACGCTTCATATCGAGACCACCTTGGTAGCCGCCCAGGGACCGGTCCGAACGTATGGCCCGGTGGCAGGGCACGATCAGCGGAAACGGGTTCTTCGCCAGAGCATTGCCGACCGCTCTCGCGCCGTTTGCCTTTCCCAGGTACCGTGCGATGAGGCGATACGTACTGACGTGGCCCCGAGGAATCGCGTGCTCCGCCCGCAGCACATGCTGCTGAAACCCGCCGCACATGCTCAAGTTCGCCACACTGAGCGGGAAATCAACTGCTTCTCCTTCAAGCATCCTGCTGATCCCGGCAGCGACATCATCGATCTTCGGGCAGGAAGACGCTTGCACTTGCGGGTAGAGCCCGGACACCCGGTGTTCCGAGGGCAACCCAGGCTTTGAGAGCAAGACCCTGAGGATCTTTGGGGCACCGTCCATAACGGCCCAGATGATGGCCACTGATCCGAACGGCGTTGCTGCGATGATTTTCTTATTCATGTCTCCAGCGGGCCGGTTAACTGGCATGTGCGGCGTCCTTCCCGCATGTCCTCCTTAAAGCCGATTAGCGCTATGAAATTCTGTCAACTTTGATATTGAGAATCTTTGCAATGCGTGTGGCCATTGCCGGGGAAAGCCTTCGCTTCCCTCTCTCATAATCGCTAATCATATTCTGGCGAATACCGAGCTTTTCGGCGAGCTGTGCTTGCGACAGGTTTGCTTTAAGCCTGGCACCTGAGAGAAGATTGCCGACCCTGTTTGACTGCATTTCTTTCCAAAAATCAGTCTCTTCAATTGCAATACTCTCAGCGCTCTCGGATGTGAGAATATTCACCTCGAATTTCTTTCTAATCCACTCAATGAGCTCATCAACGTGCTCACCCTGGAGGGATATTTCAATACGGGGCTTTTTCATGACTGCCAACATAATACACCTCGATTTCGATTTCCCCTTGCCGATAAGTCCAGCATGCCACATAGCGATAATTAAAATGGCAGTGGTATGTTTCCTTACTCAAGGGTGAAAAATTGTGCCAACTTTTTTGTATCGGGCCATCTGCTTTGAGATCTTAAATCAATAAAAACAGCAACTTCTGGACATCCATCGGCAGCTTTTTTAGATCGCGGAGGGCTTTCTTTCTGATTTTGACCTGATACTGCATTTGGTTATAATATTACCATATGTGGTTATGGTCAAGGTATATTTATTGGTGGTGCGAACGTTGCCCTTAACCCGATGGCTTTGGAGCGTGACGGGAAAGCCAGTCGGAGTTAAAGGGCGTTAGCGGGCTTTTGTTCACAGAACTGTGATAACCGACTTTTACTTGGAGGATATAACCTCCTGCTTCCCAGGTGACTTTGCTGCCAAATACACACAGAAAATTACCAGAAGAAGAATGCACAGTATATATACCGATGCGTTCCACCAAAGAGGCGAGTTGAGGATCGGGTCCAGCCTGTCCCATTCTCCACCGCCATACGTGAAGCTTACGATATTGTACATATTAATAATTGCCACAGCGATCTTTAGCCCCCCGAGAACCACAAACACGCTGAACCTGTGTGACGGAGCCATTTTCATGCCGCCGATAACAAAGAAAACTGAGGCGTACGCCTGCCATATCAGGCAGTCAACGCCGGGCTTGAATGTGAGTTGATGGTTTATGGCGATTTCGATGGTGGCAAACAATATCCGTGGGATTGTCTCTGAGATGTACCCCACAAGGAAAGCCATTGGAAGAACCAGAACCCAACGCAGCCAAGTCGGCAGACGACCGAGCTTCCGTAAGTTGAGCAATTTTAAGGAAGGTATAAGTATCGCACTGGAGACAGCAAAAACGATCAGGCTATAAACCACGACGACCCTAACCCAATCCCGGTTAAACGGCAGATTATTTTCCATATGCAAGCCTTTCTGTTATAGCTGCCATCATGCTGCCCGCTAATGCCGAGTTGACCGGCAGGTTCACCGTGATAACGGCCCGAAGGAAACCGGTTGTCGCGGGGGTTCTGCAGGTCGAACGTTTGGTTCCCGAGGCGCGGAGCGCCGAAGAGCCAAACGGGAGACCGGGAATCGGGCAATGATGGGTTGGGCATCATATGCCGGTTACTGAATAGCCCAGGCTTGGAATGAAGGAAATGTTCCATATCCGTTCGATCATTACTTGTGCTGTCTTCTTTTCCTTCAGCAGATGGGGGTCGCCTATGAGAAAGTAAGTCAAAAAAAAACAGTCCTCCATTAACAAGAAAATCACTTTGTTTCTTGCTTACGGTCTCCGGTCGTCGGCATTTGAATAAAAGATGTCCGCTTCGGCGTCTCCTGCGGTTGAAATAACTGGTGTACGACCCGTTGATGTACTGCATCACCTGACTCAGATTCCCCTCCGGGGTTTCCATGACGAGGTGATAGTGGTTTTGCATCAGAACGTAGCAGTGAAGGCGGCAGCCGTATTTTTTCTGGGCTTTTTTGAGGTATGTGTTGAATTGGTTGTAATCCGCTTTTGCAGAAAAGATCCTTTTGCGCTCGTTTCCCCTGCTGGTCACATGGTAGAATGCTCCCTCGTATTCGATTCTAAGGGGTCTTGCCATAGGAAAAGCCTCCCGATGGGAGGACTTATACCCCTATTTTCACTACGTGTCAAGTGTCAAGGGCTGACCCCACACCACTAGCTGAACTTGCATAACTTACAGCGGCAAAGACAATTAATCGGCCCTCGTCCCATGGTGGGTGGTTATAATGTAGTGAAATTTTTTCGTCTCATGGGCGTTCAGACTCAATATAAACTTCACGGTGTCAAGGTCCACCTTTTCATAATCACCAAAATCCCCCGTTTTTTCGAGCTCCCACGACGATGTCCCGAAATTTCGGCGTATATCCACCTTTACCGTTATTCCCCGGGTGTTTTTGACCTCGATTTCGAAGTCCCGGATCTCATCCCAGCCGGTAATAGTCCCGCCACCGTTGAAGAGAAAGCGGCCGGTCGCAAAGTTCTTCAGCGTTGGCTTGACGAGGACATTGGAAACAGAACCGAGGTTCAACTCCACATCTTCATTGACAGGGATGTATTTAAAATTAGATTGTCCTTCGTAGGAGAGCTGTTCCGATTCACCCACATTTCGGTAGACCTTTATTACGCCGCCTGGAATGGGGGTGTTACCCAGGTTGTGATCCTTGTCATTTTTGAAACTTAAGAACCGCATCACCTGATCCCCATAACGTTCCTCCTCGTATTTGTAAAGGTTGACGACGGGAATCGTTTTGACTTCGAAACTGGGCAGGCGTTTTGACCATCCGTGTGGGATTGTTTCCTTGCCCTCGATCGTATAGAGGAAATACTCGCTGAGGCCTTCTTTTCTGATCTCCTTCGGCCGGGCCATCATCGCACCTTCCGCTGCCACCAGCTGGCGTTTGGCCGCCATCATTTCCGATTTCTTCTCCGCCATCGCCGGTGCGGGGACCCTGGCCACGGCACCGGGGCGATCGTATGGATATTGTCGCCGTGCAAGATCCGCAATCTGGTCAATGATATTGATCTTGCCGACTATGAGTCGAACCTGTGCGTTTTCGTAGTCCTCCCCGCTTTTGTTCGTAACACGCACGTAACCCTGCAAACCCATGGTCTTTTCATCCGTGCTCAATGTTCCCATGTAAAAGGCGCGCCAGGATAGACCGCTGGTGAGATAGGTGATCTCAACGGGCACGTTGCCGCTCGTCTGGCTCTGAACGTGCCACAGGCCAAGACCCCGGACCCGCGGTGGAAAGGTGAGATCGAGGATATCGATTTTATCGGCATCCATTTTGGGCTGCATTTCCAAGCTGGTGGGATCAATGAGCGTGTTGGCCCATGAAAACTGCATGTTGTTGAGGCCTTTCTTGAGCGTCAGAGCCCGGATGTCCCTGACCAGCGTCAGGTCTGCAGAGTTGTAAATGGTCAATTGAGCGGCGTCGCGTTTTGGGAGGATAACAAGGTCAACCTTGGCCTGGGCTATCCCCTGCGTTAGAAACACCATCATTGTCACGAAAAGTATCCGTTTACATCTCATGTTATCCCCTCCCTTCACCGTAAATTCCTGCGATGATAGTGCATCATGAGGTCTTCCTTGCCGTGGGCTGGCAACGTTATTTCAAATTCCAGCCTGAAGGCGTCTTTACGCTTGTAGGACATATTGCATTCCTCCATGTCCCACTGGCCGGGAATATGCTGGATCATGGTGAGCATCGCCGGCTTGTCTTTAAAGTTCTCAATGGTCGCGTTGATCACCTCATCCGTGTCGTAAAGGACAACCCGGTTCTTTTTGTCACGCCGGACATTGATATGCTGGTCCCGCATTTTTCGTTGTGTCACTACAATGTCACGGCTGTCGCCAATGTATACGTCCATGTTTTCGCCCACCGGTACCATGCCGGTTGCGTCCTCGCCGAGAAAAATGGTGCTCCCATGGCCATCCTCCTGAAAAACTCTCACTTTCCCATTCGAAAGGGCGAACGCACCGAGGCCGGAAGTTGCGACATTTTCGATTCTGTAACTCACGGGGATGCCCACGTTTGTGTCGAGCTTCTCGGGGTCCCAAGGTTGCTTGGCCGCATCGAAAGTCCAGCGTTTTTCTATGGGTACCTTGTCCTTCTTTAAGAATAAAACTTGTTTGGTCTCTTCATGGTTGATACGTTGTTCGAAGCTTTGTCCTTCATCTAAAAGCACTGTCGCGTTTTCAAAATCTTCACCCGAAAAATTGCGGAGCACGAGAAAACTCTTCAAGCTCATCTCTTGTTCTTCCTGATCCGAAATGCCCTTATAGGTGATCAGCCGATCGATGAAGGAAAGGAGGTAACTGATGCGTACGGTCACCTCGATGGGTTTCATGCTGTGAATCTCCCAAACCAATGCCGCCTCGTTTGGAGGATAGCTGACATTGAGTAGTGTGACCAGGTCTCTTTGAGTGAGCACCGTGAGACGGATCGAATCCATGTCGATGCTGACACCTTTCCATGAGAAATCCACCTTATTGGTGCCCTGCTGGAGCGTGAGGATCCGTTCATCTTCGATCAGGGTTGCTTGCGGGTTATCGAGACGAATGATCGTTTTGCCCCGGTCAGGCAGTGCGACCAGCTTGATACGCGCCTCCACAGGGCTTGTGATCATGAATATGATCGCCCCGAGGATGAGGAGTTTATGGATGGTTATTTTCCTTTTCATTTTTTCTTCTCCTTTGCCTGTATTCATTTGTTGCCCACATTTTCCCATCGATTTCGTTTTTTGATAGGATCAAATAGAGTCGAGAATTGAAATGACAAAAACGTTCCAGCGGCCAAGTCTTTCCTGCTATCCAGTGACACATTTGAGACTATTAGACAACAAAATTTCAGATTTGTTCCCGGATTTGTTCCCGGATTCCAACGGGGTTTTCAGATTCTGAAAACCTCATTTTCACGAAAACCCCTTCACCGCCATTGCCTTCTCATCTCACATGCCAGCTCACCGAATAGGAATGCCTTGATCATCATAGGTATTGAGGCCCACATCCGCGTGGCCCAGACCGCGTTGCATGCCTGTACCGACTTCGATGTGCACGTGGTGAGTGATACCGTTTCATCCCGTTTTTGATAAGAACTCCTCTAGACCTATCTTAGCGTACCGAAGGGGTCTTGACGTGAGGGAAGGAGGGACGGTTATAGGTTAATAGCTAACTGAAGAATTTAAATTGTTTGCAGAAAATTAGTATGGGCATTGGGCCCGATCCCAAACCCCACGCTGCAATCTGCACAAATGGTGAAGGGCTCCGGGGGCATCCAGTCTTGTCTGTCTTGCCATGACCCGAAGCATACGACATCAATTCTGACCTGTAAAGTTGCTTTGGAACCAACCCCTTTTCCATGAAAAAGGGCTAATCGAAAAGGAGTGTGTCAAGCGGACGGATTTTTGCGATTCTTTCAAAGTCATGGTCTCTATGTAACAGAAGGGCATGATTCTCGATGGCAATCTGGGCAATGCAGCAATCTATGGGACTGTTTATGGTTATACCGGTTCTTCTGAGTTCATAATATATTCTGGCGGCTTCACTCCATGTCTCGGCAGTCGCTTCTGCGTATAACTGTGTCGAAAGGTAGTCTTCGAGCCTTTGCCATTCGTATTCGTCTCTGGCTCCCTGGAGCAATTCGAGCTGGGTAAAGCGGGTCAATAAATAAACTTCCCCGCTGACCTTTCGGCGAAACAATTGGACAACCTCACCTGTTCTGTCTCGAAGAACCTCTACCCAGACCGAGGTATCGACGATGATCATGTCCTGGTTCTCCTCAGCTCCTTGTGGTCATATCCCTCATAGAATGAAATTGAGCCTGCCAGCTCAGTCAGATCTTTACGCTTCTGGATCGTGACGAAAAGCCTCAACGCCTCATGGATCAGGTCTTTTTTGGTCCTAGCGCTGCTCAATGAAAATGCCTGATTCAGGAGATCATCGTCGATAACAATATTGGTTCTCATGTCTCATCCCTCCGAATGGGTTACACATTTAATACACATTATACACCTTTGAGATGTGTTGTCAATACGGGAAAAAGGCACGTTGTTTACAAATTATACTGTGAGGGGAAACTTTCTAACAAGAGTGCAAAAAGGGCATGTGCATAAGAACCTAAGAAACTAGTCAAGCAGATCATACTTCTCTTCTTTGGCCAGTCGTTCTCCGCGCTCAACAGCATACCCGACGGCTGGCTGTGTGAGACCCAATAATCTTGCCATCCTGGTCATGCTCTCCCCAATCTCTCTGACGCACCAGTAACAGAAAAGACTCCTGGCCTCGGATATGGGCTTCTTCCTGCTGCCGGAATATAAATCCTCTTTCTCAATATCATAAAGAAATAGGACTTTCCGCTCAACCCATGAAATATCATATCCAAGGCTCTTGAGTCTGTATCTCCGATCATATCTTTCCTCCGCCTGTTCAAGAACCTTCACTACAAAATCACTATCTCCCAATATCCTTTCGTCGCCCTTGATACGATCCTGCTTGTTCAATCGGATCCTTTTGACCTCTTTCCAACCCCCCAGGCTCCTGATCAAACCTCCACCGACCAACTCAGGTTTGCGGCCATCAGAAGCACCGCTATTTACAAAAGCCGAATACGCAGTTCTGGCCTTCTTTTCAGTCTTTCCAAAATGTGTCAATACATATCCCGTGTCCTGCCATTCCCGCGGCATCTTCCCCATCAATGCACTGTGCCCACAAAAGGCGTACCGGTTAAGTCCTGATATATCGGATACCAATCCGGCCCTTAAAGGATTCAGGTGAATATATCGAACCAACTCCCTCAGATAGGCATCTTTCTGGCAGATGATCGATTTATAGCGGTTCTGGAATAGCTGTCCATGACGCTTGTATTTGCGGTTAAACGTGACGGCATATCCCGTAAGCAGCCTTCTCATTACCTTTGATATCCCGGCTTCTCCGCTTTTGAGCAGAAAATGGGCATGGTTGTCAAGCAACGCCCAGGCATAACAGGATGTATGACTTTCAGGCAGGATGATGGATAAGCGTTCAATAAAATCATCACGATCTTGCGTATCTCTAAATATCTTTCGACGTTCTATTCCCCGGATCATGATGTGATGTAATACTCCGGGTGCATCTAATCTGGCTAATCTGGGCATGGACGCAATTCTAACCCATCATCGAATGCCTGTCAACTTTCTTAGATTCTTATGGACGTCCCCCCTTTCCACAACCGTCCGAGCCACCTCGCTACTCTACCCTTGTCTCCCTTCGTTTTGGAGTTTCTGCATCTGCTGTCGCCAAAACTGTGCTCAGGAAAAGCCAATTTTTTCCTGACAAGTATCAGCGCATGGCCACAATATAATGCGGGCGTTATGCTATTGACACACAATCTGAATCATCCTATACTCCCGGTTAAAGTTTGAACGGTAACTTCTCGCACCATCTCTTGCCACTCTTAAGTTCAGGACGTTATGACTCAGCAGCTTTTCAACGATCAGGCCACATGGGCTTCCGGCGCTGTCTTTGACTCTATAGTCGAAGACAGGATCGTTTATACAACATCGCACGGGGTGCTGTTCAAGGGTGATGTTCAGAAACTTCTTCCGCATATCCACGATGAATCCATCGATACTGTATTTGCCGATCCCCCCTTCAATCTCTCTAAAGTCTACGGCGACCGTGTAAATGACAACAGGTCCGATGACGAATACATCTCCTGGTGCAAGGAATGGTTGGCTCACTGTGTGCGTGCGGTAAAACCGGGAGGGGCTATTTTTGTTTACAACCTGCCGAAGTGGAATATCACGCTGGGCCAATATTTGGCAGAATGCGGCATGATGTTTCGGCACTGGATAGCGGTAAACGTCAAGCTTTCTCTGCCCATACCGGGACGGCTTTATCCTTCTCATTACAGCCTGCTGTACTTCACAAAGGGGAAACCAAGGAGTTTCAAGAGAATCAGGACACCCATCGAAGTGTGCCGCCACTGCGGAAAAGAGCTGAAGGACTACGGGGGCCACAGAGGAGCAATGAATCCAAAGGGCGTCAACCTGACGGACGTCTGGAATGATATTACGCCGGTTCGGCATTGGAAATTCAAAAGCAGGAAAAGAACGGCCAATCAATTGTCCACAAAACTTATCGAGCGGGTTGTTCAAATGAGTACCCGAGAGTGCGACATTGTTCTTGATCCTTTTGGTGGCAGCGGAACGACATATGATGTCTGCGAAAGGGTCAATCGACACTGGATCGGGATGGAGATTGAGAGCTGTGGCGTGATTATTGAGAGGTTGGAAACGGATGATTTAAGCCCACACAATTCGGAAGACTATATAGAAGACTGAGGAGACGACAGAATTTGAACTCTTCCAACATTGCGGATGCCCTTGCCCAGGATTTCACCGAGAAGCTATTCCCTGCCAAGTATCAACTCCTCCCCAACCTTAATGAAGTAT
>Ga0315535_1001426_pt1 | contig 15964 bp, 14 predicted proteins | sample SalMarSW160220MG_2_FD_203092 | JGI IMG/M metagenome (GOLD analysis project Ga0315535, IMG submission 203092) | Salt marsh sediment microbial communities from the Plum Island Ecosystem LTER, Massachusetts, United States - Salt Marsh Sediment SW1602-20 ...
GGGCATTTCGCACCTGCCTGGTCGCGAGACGTGGCGCCACCTGATGCAGCGCCTAAGCCGCAAGTTAACAGGAGAACGGACACCGAACAAGTACCGAAAGTGGCCTGCCTGTGTGTGGCGAAAAATCCGTCCGAGTAGGGAATGGCGCACGGATGACTGACGGACCGGGTGCTCGTGGACCGAAGACCCGGCCGGGGACGAGCCGAGACCGTGGTGGATGCGCGGTCGATCTACGCTGACCGAGGCGTATGCCGATTTTGGGGTTGGAGCACGCAATAGAAGGTGCCCGCCACCTGGATGCGGCGGTGGGAGAGGTTCTGTGGGGAGGGTCAGGCAGCGGATCGGCGGGTGTATCGGTGATGAAGCCCACCCACCTGGGCGAGGGCGACGACGTCGCCCATCTCGGGCGGCTCTACCCTACGCGGATCGGGGCAGTCGTGGTCCAACGACCGGTGGGTTCGCGACCTGTGATAGTACGAGGCGTAGCTTCGAAGAACCCGCATGAGATGTTGTTCGCCGAGAACGACGACGTGGTCGAGGCACTCTCGGCGGATTGAGCCGATCAGCCTCTCGCAGTATGGATTCTGCCATGGTGAGTGCGGGGCTGTGACGACTTCCTCGATGCCCATCGCCTCGACGCGCTCGGCGAAGCTGCCGCGGAAGATCGTGTCGCGGTCGTGCAGCAGGAAGCGGGGTGCGGCTTCGTAGGGAAAAGCCGCCACGACTTGCTGGGCGGTCCACCGGGCGGACGGCGAGGCCGTGACGTTGAAGTGCAACACGCGGCGGCGATCGTGGGACATGATCACCAGCACATAGAGCACGCGGAACGTCACCGTCGGGACGATGAAGAAGTCCAGCGCGGCGATGTCCCTGACATGATTCTCGAGAAATGAGCGCCAGCTCTGAGAGGGTGGACCAAGCCGTGGCGGCCGGTAGCGGCGGACCGTAGAGTCGCTGACCTCAATCCCGATCTTGCGGAGCTCCGCTTGGATACGCGGTTTGCCCCACGTGGGGTTGGCACGCCACATATCGCGGATCAACTTCCAGATTTGGGGATCGATTCTCGGCCGACCGCGCCGGGCTCCGCTCTTCCGGCGCCAGTAGGCCCGAAATCCCTTCCGGTGCCACTTTACGACCGTGGCCGGCTGGACGAGAACGAGGGCCTGTTGCCAGCCCGGCCAAAGACGGCGCAGCCAGACCCACAAGAGCCGGTCACGGTCCTTGAACCGCACCCTCCCCGGCTGCCGACCGAGCACCATCAGTTGATGGCGAAGTGCCACGTTCTCGAGCGCGAGAGCCCCTCGGCTCCTGAGCGCGGAAACGACGCTCCACCCTGCGATGCGGACCCACTCTCCCATCGACGCCTGCTTTCACTGAGGCCACGAAAGGCCAGCAATCTCGCAGCGGACGCGATTTTCGCCACCCACAGGTCGGACAGGTGCCGGTCCGCCAACCGGTGGGCCATCTCGGCTAACGCGGTTGACTTGCCTGCTCCGGGGTCGCCGTAGAGGGCACATGTCCAAGGCCCTTCCGTCGCAACGATCGCATCTACAAGCGACCCGAGCAGTACTCGCCCGCCCGGAAGCTCAAAGGGGAGCGCATGCTCCGACATTTCCGACTGGATGGCTGGCTCGACAACGAACGGAAGTCCGAGGGGAGGCTCCTGCAATCCACATAGATATTCCCGCGCGGGGTCGAGTGATCTTGTGAGCGCCGCCGTGTTCTGATCAGTTGCAAACAGGTATGCAGCGAACACGACCTGTGCCTTCCGGAGAATCGTGAAGACATCTTGGTCTCGCGCTTCATGGACCTCGTTCCGGATCCTCCGCGCTTGTTCAAAGACCTGTGATGCGAGGTCCTTGGAGTTGAAATCGAACTTCACTATGCGTGCTTTCGGGATCTCCGCCTTCTCGTCTTCCGACAGTCCAGGCCTGGCAGAAGGCACCCCTAGCAGCAATCCCCCTAGTGACGTCTCAAGGAAACCAACGTGCCGCTCATCACCATGAAGGAGCGATTGACGGTGGGCGAACTTCTCCGCCGCGATGAGCTGGAGGAAGTTCTCGAATCCTCCAGATAGCCACCGCAATGCGGTTGCGGCGTCGCGCAACTTGATGTCTGCACTGAGAGCCAACGCCGCCTCATCCAGCTTCCTGGGAAGGCCCTCGCACGACTCGAATCGCCCGCTGGTTGCCAGGAGTTGGTCGATCAGACGAGCGAGCAGCTCCTGGTCCTTGAAATCAAAGAGCTGCCCTGGCGAATCTGGGCTTGGAAATTGCCCCGCCGCCGCTATGGCTGCTCTGCCAAATGTCATGCTCGCTTCCCCCAAAGGAATAACTCAGGGCTGAGGCACACCGTGCCAGTGAGGTCTCTCCGAGTTAGGAGACGCTTCAACTGCGGATCCACCTCTGGCGGCCCCCTGCACGCTCCCTTCGGACGATCACGTCGCCCGCTCACCGGACCAGCGAGAGGGCCATTTGAGCCTTCGTGCCTCCCGATCGTGCCAGTTCCGTAGCGACTTGGCCAGACGCTCACCCTCCTGGGCCGTCTCACGAGCCTCCCGCAGGAACTCGTCAACGCTGATCGGCGCAGTCCCAGGGTGGGACTTCACCATTCCATGTATCAGCTCGTTTCGTCGTCGCCTCCATGCATCGATTGAGGCTTGGAGATCGTCGAAGTGGGCGTCTGCAATCGCCGTCGTCACGAGACTCCGCCACCTCTGTATCAGAGCTGCCAACGGCTCGCGGGCAAAGCGTCTCGCCGGCGGCGCCTGACCGATCTTCACGACATACGACCTGAGCCGATCCGAGATGATGCTCTCTTCAATGGTAATGGCTTCCAGGTAATACCCGTGTCCCATCGCCCCTCGAATGCGACCAAAGGCCTCGCGGTAACTCCAATACTTACGGGCATTTCCTGCCACCTGTGCTGGCTTCTTCTTAGGCATCAAGGGCCTCCTACCCGACCCGTCGGCGCAACTCAGCAATGACGGCGTCCACCTTGGTCAGATCCAAACCGCCCCGTTCCTGGGTGGTGAACAGGCTTTCCCCCTCAACGAATCCGTGTGCCAGGTACCAGCCGCGCTTCCGTTGCCATTCCGCCGCGTACTGGGGGTCTCCCATCATGCCAAGATGTTCCCAGATGATCGGATCTCCCGCGTCATCCACGAAGGTGAAGTCGGGCCACTTCCAATCACCCGGAGTCGGCTCAAACCGGTGCTCGTACTGCGGATGCAGGCCCACGTCGAGGCACCGCGTGTAGATCAGCAGCTCGGACTTCGAGCGGAGCAGTTCACCGTCCGGTGCACGATGGACCAGGTGCTGAGCAAAGGGTCGGGCTTCGCCCTCCCGCACCGAGACCCTGAAGAGGTTCGTGTTGCGCTTGATTGTTTCCGAAGCGGTCGGTTTCGAGAGAGCGACAAGGTCTCCGATTCCCCCTCCCTGAACCAACAGGACGAGCTGTCTTCTCGACCGTGTTAGTGCCGTGTAGATCAACTCACGGTACGCCATCCGGTGCCTGGGAAGGACGACGATCACGACCCCGAATTCCGAACCTTGGGCCTTGTGCACAGTGAGCGCATAGGCCAACTCGACAACCGATCGCCGCGATTCACCGTCCCCGAAGTCTGCGCCCTGGAAGCCGTACGTATGGTTCGCCGGCCGACCGGCGAAGAGGAGGTTCCTCCATCTGTCATTCACTGTCTTGACCAGCGCCACCTCCCCATTAGCCAGATAGCCCGAGATCTTCCGTCCACCGCCTTCGTCATTCCATTCCCACCCCTCCCGTTCCCCGTTCTCCAGCAGGATGACCTTGTCGTGCTTAATGACCTCCTGTGGACCCGCTGCAGTCTTGTACTTCCTGGCCTGCTGTAGCTGTCGGGCTCTCCAGGTCGACTGGATCCACTTGTTCAGGTCGTCGCATCCCCAGACGTCACGCCTGACGGGGGATAGGACCTGCCACTGCTCTGCTCCGGCCGGATCACATGGGAACCAGCCGTCCTTGTACGGCTCCATTAGGAACGACCGGTTGAAGCCTTCGAGGTCGCCCTCGTTCTTGATGTCGAGGTGATCCTTGAGCGCCGACCTGATGGCGTCGTGGAGGTCATCCGGGTCGGTCCAGAACCGAACGTCCAGATCCGTCAACCTCTTGGCAGGATCCAGCATATCGGTGAAAATCGACTCAGCGTTGGGACTCAGCTCGTCACCGGTGAACCACCTGGCCAACCGAAGGGCGTCCGACTTCTGGTCGCGCACCGTGCGCACCTCTCGCGTCAGCCGCGCAAGCGCACCCTGTCGAACTTCAACGTCGTCCAGGTCCTCGTCCGCGTTCACCTCTGGGGGATGCAGGTGGGCCACGAGATCCGCGAACGGCCTACCGGGCCCAATCGGCGGAAGCTGAGCCGGGTCTCCGACCAAGATCAGACGCTTGACGCCCGCACCGAATGTCCCGAGTACGGCAGCCAGAGTGTCCTCAGTCAGCATCGAGGCTTCATCCACCACGATGGTCTCGTGACCATCATAGCAGGGCCCTCCAATGATGGGCTCTTGACGACGCCCATCATACCGGCCCTGCGAATGAAGGAACTTCGCGACCGTTTCTACGTCGATGCCGTTCTCCACCCGGGACTCGAGGCGAACCCTGGCCTTTCCAGTCGGAGCGAGAAACAGCACTCGGCCGCGTTGCGACTCGCACCGCGACAAGGCCCCGAGAAGGGTGGTCTTGCCCGTGCCTGCTCGACCGACAAGCACGCTTGCCTTGCGCGTGGTCAGGGTTTCGAGCGCTGCGGCCTGCTCGTCCAAGGCGGCAGCGGTTCTGGCATCGTTTGGGTCGAAAGTCACCCCTTCGGACAGGGTGCTCCTGACCGTTTCGACGAGGATTTCCCTCCATGCCTCTCCCAGGCTGGGCAGCTTCTTGTGCGTGCGCGCCCACAGCTTCCGGTGAAGAGCGCTGGCGATATCACGACGCCCGACCATCTGCAGCCAAGGGGGCTCCCCATCCGTCGCCACAACGCGCTCAGCGAGGAACTCTGATTCGGCGAGCGTCCATCCGTCTGGGATGGCTACAGGTTCGGCCACGGGGATCCTGGCAGCCCGATCGCGCGCCTCTGGCACGCCCAGGAGCGTATCTCCCTGGCGCTCCGCCCATCGCAGTGTCGTCACCAAAGCCGCTCGCAAGCGTCTCCGGTCGGCAGGCGACGTCACCCCAGACCGACCGTCCGAGCTCAGGACCCCTAGATCTACGGTCGGAAACGACACCGGCCGAGCGTCGCGAGCGCCCCGGTCCAGTTCGGCAATGATGTATGGGTTGTCGATGATATCCCGATCGCTTACCGATGCCCCGGCAGTCTCCGACCTCCGCGATGGGTCCCACCAGCCCGAGGCCTGCCCTGGCGTGACCGCTAGGCGCGAGAGGGTCCTGGCGAGCTCCATGCGCTCGGGCTGGTTCCGGTGGTGCGCCCACAGCGACACGAACGAGTCGATGTCGGCCTGGAAACGGCCATCCGGAGGAGGTTGCTGTCCTTCAAGCACCTGGGCCACCGCTCCCCATGGGTCGTCGACGAAGGTCGGGTCCCGCGAGGCGGCGAGCTGCACGAGGCTCGTCCCCATCCGCAGCCCCATGGCCTCCAATACGGCGCCTACCCCTGGATACGGCCCCCGCATGCGCCATGCCTCTCCGAGGCGCTGGTTCAGCCACTTCTCCGAGGCCTCCCAGGAGCCCTCCGCGATCCCATCCTCCCGCAGGAACTGGGCGACCTTGATGGCCTGCGTGAGGATGCCAATCGACGCATCAGGTGCGACGTGCTCCGTCCTGTAGGAGAACTCAGACATCCGGTCCTGATCGGGCTCGATCACCAGGCGCCTAGCCAGGGATGCTCGTCGAGCATCCTCACTCTCATCACCCGTTGGCGTTAGGTAGCTCGCGAATGGCACCAGCAGCCCCCCATCGCCGCCGGGGCGGAGGGAATGCTCAATCTCCCGCTCCCAGATGGGATGGTCGCTCGTCGCGCCGTCTCTAGCCGCGTAGAACTCCTGCTTCCCGATCCTGGACACCAACCCGATTCCCACCACAAGGCGCGGGATGTCATCCCCCAGGGGGTGGGCACCCTTCGTGTAGAAGATCGCGAGAGAAACGTCTTCCTCCACGAAGGAGTAGAACGCCTCAAGGATCTTCGTTTGGAGGAAGTGGCTGAAGACCCACTGCGTCTTGAACCCTTCGGGACGGTCCATCTCCGGAGGGAGCATTCCAACTACCTGGGGGGCTACCCACTCCTCCAGGTTCTCGCGCCTCAACCACCGGAACGGCACCCCGAGCCCGGCGAACGCGGAAACCCTTCGCTTCGTCCTGGCCAGGTGCCCGTGAGTCTGTGCCGCCTTCTTATTCGTCTGGTATGGGTGTTCATGCTCGACGTACCACGGTACCGGCGAGAGGAACCCGCCGCACTCTTTGGCGCAGGGGGGCACGAACTCCGTGAAGGGCTTTCCTCGTGCCGACCGCTCCAGATCCACCTGCTTCTGTAGCAGGATGTTCTGATAGTCGATGCAGTGGCAGTTCGCGACAGGGTCGCGGCAGACCTTGCCGTTCCACTGTGAGTCGTGCCACGGTACTCGGATGCTCAGGTTCGTCGGCACATCTGACTCCGAAGAATGAGTGCCCTACCTAGTCCATATTGGGCCGCCGCCATCCTCACCGACCGCGACCGGCCGCAACCGCCTGGAGCGTAATTCATCAAAGGCCGCTGCCGGCCGGCGGGTGCCTTTATGGCTACTTGTCGGAGCGGTCCAGCGTAGGCCGGGGAACCTCAGTCTTGACTCAGCGGCGCGAATCCGACGTATGATCCAAAACCTGACGGGGCGCCGACGTACGCGGCGACCTTGAGAGAGTCCTGGACTGTTACCCGATCCGTCAGCTCGTCGAGGCCCAGATCAGGGAAGTCGGCGTCGTCATACTCGACGCCCTCGATTCCCAGGTCCGAATCGAAACGCTGGCTCCGGTACTCAAATCCCTCATCGTGGGCCACAAACAGCGTGTGGGGACACGGACGCGTCATGTCTTCAGACCGCCCTTCCTGCGCAGCTTCGTAGTCCACCACCTTCTGGCCGCAGAACGGGCAGAAAACAGGGTGGTCGTAGAAGTGGTTGAGCTCAAACCGCTGTATCTTGCTCATGTCCTATCATTCCTTCCAATGAACGTGAGGTGCGACCCAGAATCTGATCCAGCTATCGTCCGATCCTCCCAGTTACGTCACCCCTCGCCGGGATAGTTGTAGGTACTTGTAGCAGCGGACATGTTTCCGCCGGATCCGCCGAAGGTGTAGCACGGCAGGATTTGCAAGGTCTGGAGCACCTTGCAGGGGACCGGGAACTCCAAGGGGGTGTCCTTCCAGAGGTCGCCCCACCCGCGGGAGTCGAACCACCACGGAGCGTCTAAGAGCCCGGTGAACTGCATCTCCATGCGCTTTTCCCACTTCAGCATCTCCCAGAGGTCGCCGCACGAGCCGTCTGGCAACTTGGGCACGCAGCTCGTGTTGGTCCCCGAAGCATCGGTGGCGTTGAGCCCGGCCGGCACGCGCGTCTGGTTGATGATGGCTGCCGCTCCGGCTAGGTCGCCACTGTAGTACAGGCCCTCGGCCTTGAGCAGGTTCATCTCCTCAATAGGGATCTCGGGGATGTCCTCGGCCTCGGTGTTGTCGTACGCCTGAAAGCGGTAGTTGAAGTAGTACGACCAGCGCCAGGTGCCGCGCTCCGGGTGCGCCCACACACCACCAATGTCGGACGGGGCGTCGATGTAGCGTCCCGGGTTGTCGCGCTGATCGGCAATGGTAGCCCCCCGCGGAAACCGGTTATCGGGAGTGACGATGACGATGTCGCCGTCCGACGGGTCCGGACTCATGCTGTCGATGGGCTGAGCCAGCCAGCGCTGGTAGTTCCCGTCCTGGTCCGCCATGCCGTAGATCCAGTACGGCATCTCCGCCCAGCCGGCCCGGGACCCATAGAACAAGGCCGAATTACCCCAGCCGTTGTTGGAATCCTCGAAGATGCTGAACGTGCTCGTCACACCGGCGTCGACCTCGCTCTCGACCTTGGCCCAGTCGACGGCCTTGCGCTCGGCGGGTGTTCGGGCCACAGCGGCCATGTAGCGAGCCTCCTCCGAGTGGGCGATCTGCGCCAACAAGGTATTGTCAACGGTCACATTGTCGACCGACATCCAACTGTTGGGCAGCGTGAAACTGCTCTGGCCACACAACGTGATGGCCTGGTCGAAGTAGGCGAGAGCGGTGTCCATCACCGTTGCATAACCGAACAGGTCCGAAGAAGTGGAATCGGCGCCTTGATCCAGGATGAAGCCCTTGTCATAGAGCGCCGCCACGGTTGCGTACGCCATACCCTCCGTGAACGCGGCGAATGCCCGGTATCGCAGAGCTTCATCCGCGGTAACAGACCCGTTCGCCGTGAGCGCCGGTAGTCTGGAAAGGCCGGCATTCACCGCCTGAATCACCTTGTACGATTGGACCCACGGATAGCTGATGTTCACGTAGTACGCGTCAGCGGGGTCGTTCACGATGGCGTTTCGGGGAATGCGGCCGTAGTACTCCATGCCGGCGTTCGACCACGGCGCCGTGTGCTGGAATGACTGATTGCTCAAGAACAGACCCGGCCCGGAGTACGAGTACGACCCTTGGAACCAAGCCTTGAACGCTGTCGTGAGCCAGACGTCTACCTGTTGACGCGCAGTGACAACGGCAAAGGCCGTTTCCGTGGCGACCCCGCTGTACACAGCCACAAGCCGAGCCTGCCCCGAATCCAAGGCGGTCACGACACCGCTCGTATCCACCTTGGCGACCTCAGGTGTCAATGAGCCCCACTGCACACGCTGCGTCAGGGTGTCGCCAGAGACGTCCGTCACGACGGCAGCCACGCCGGCTTCAGCTCCGACGGTCATGGTGTCCGGGCGTTCAACAATCGTCACGAAGATCTGGCCCAGCACCGCCGTGATCTCCTGCTCCCCGGTCAACGGTTCCAATACGACCGTCACCGGGCCGTTAACACCTTCCCTGATCGTCAGAGTCGTCTGACCACGATGGGTCTCGACGCCCTGGGCGTCGTACGCGTGGATGGTCAGAACCCTGTTAGAGCCAGCTGGGATTTCGACCGTGCCGGTCGCCGTGTTGCCGTCCATCTGGAGGTTGACGGTGATCGTGTCAAAATCGGGCCCCGTGACCTGCGCGACCACACTGGCGATGGTCGTATTGGAGACGTCGAGCGTAATCCGCAGGACTGGCTTGGCGGCGGACGTGGTTGCTGGCGCGCTGGGATTCTGGCAACTCGGCAGGGTTCCCATCAAGAAGACAAGGAGCATCAGGCCCGCAGCACGACACGGGTGATTTCGTATCGCATTCATTGGACGATCATGTCGATGTGGGATGAGACACCCAGATAGGTGCCGTAGATGGTGGCGACACCTAGCCGTCGCCCCGAGACCAATCCCGTGCTATCCACGGTCGCGATCCAGGGCGCATCGGAAGCCCACTGCACCCCCGGATCCACCACCACTTCCCCGTCGGAACCATTCACGGTCGCCAACACCCTGATGGTATCCGCGACGGTGATGGTGTCATGGCCCGCCGTCAGCGAAATGCTAGGGGTGGCAAAATGCCCTTCGATAGGCTGGTGGCCGACAAGCGGTGATAGCACCACAATGATCGCGTTGTTGGTCGAGGCCTGTACGTTGACGGTCGTCGAGCCTTGGTGTGTCTCGATGCCTGAAGCATCGAACGCGTGAATTGTAAACGTGCGATTAGACCCCGCCGGCACCGTCACGGTCCCCCGGGCAGTGTCCTGCGCGATAGAGAGGGCCGCGACGATTGTGTCCTGGATTCCCGGCCCGGTCACGTCGACCACCAGGGATTCGACCGTCGTGCCCACCACGGATGCGAGCACGGTCATATCGAGGTTTTCTGTGCTACTGGGACCAGCAACCTGTCGGCAAGCTGCGAACAAGATGAGGAACACTACCAATGACTTCCGGAGCACATTGACCTCCGCATCGTTGCGAGAGGGAAAGCGAGACGGTGGAAGGGCAGGAAAGAGAGGTGGGCCAGGATGGGCACTCTACTTCGCGAAGAGACATCTCCGCATCGGAGAGGAGGACGAGGATTTGTTTGGGCGGGGATCCACCGCAGGCGCTCGCTCACTGACCACGTGGCCTCAACCGACGAGCTAACCGCAGCGGCAACGGTGTTCGGCCCTGCCGGGAACCCCATCGTCCAAGGGGGCACGGACAGGCAGCCAGGGCTCCAGTCACCGCGGAGGTTCGCTCAAGCGAGCTTCCATCGGCCGTCACCGAGAACGTGACGGTCGCAACGCTGAGCCTGTTCGAACTTTCGGGACCGGTGTTTTCGGTACCGCTACTCGCGACAGCGGCCGACGTGGAGACGACCGCAAGACTGCGTCGCATTCTTGATTGCCTTCCGGGCAGGCGGCGAGGCGAAGTGAGGCGACGGCAGGGGGGCGGGGGCCGTCGTACTTGTGGCTACATATATGATGCGTCCCTATGCCGCAATGGTGCAAGGGGAAAGGACCCCGCAACCACAGGGGGTCGTCCATGACCCCATCCTCTCAAGCGATGGAGTCTCCGGTAGACAGGGGGCGATTCAGTGAGCGAACTGCAGGAGGCTTTCGGACGGCTCCTGCGTAAGAAGGGTGAAGATTCCAGTTCCCCGCCCACCGGATCACTGAGCTAGAAGACTGACGCCATGATTCGGGCGGACAAGGCAGGCAGCGCCTCAAAATGGGCAAGGCAACCTTCTTCGGTAACGCTGCACCTCGAAGAAGCTAGTGAACGGAATGACCGCGAGGACCGCCATCGGAGATCACGAAGATTCAACGCCGACGTGGTACAAGAGGCCGTGGGAGCATGCGAGACACCACGGAAGCGCCGACTGCCTGGCTATGGCGCAGCAGAGGAATCCCGCCGCTTCTGAGTCTCTCGCGAAAGTCCCTTAGGGCCTGTATCTGCTCTTGTGTAATTCCAGGCACGTCTCCCCGCGCAGACACCGTCGGGGGTCCTGGGCTGGTACGCGCGCCACTGGCGGCCGGTGTCGTCCAAGTGGCCACAGCTTTGAGATCTGAATATGAACCGTTCAACACATTGGTGAGCGACGCATTGGGATCGTTGAAGAAGCTTGTCTGGAGCGACAACTGCGGGTATGGACCGGGCGCATACAGTGACGTCAACGATGCACTCCCGAAACGGTACTGCACGTCGACTACTGGCTGGTAGTTTGTGGAATCCGAGACGAGCCATGCCAGGTAGTAATACTCTCCTGACTCCACGTACTGGTTCGATGCCCATCCCTCGTAGTAGGTCTGGCTCGCCTGCGCGTCGGCCGTGAATCGTCCGCTTGGACTGAGGGAACCGAAGATGGGGCTGTATAAGCTCCCGTCGGGCTCGAGCATCAGCATCTCGAGCCAGCCCCTCTTTGCGAAGACGGTATCCCACACCAGATACAGGGTAAGGGGACTAGCCCCAACATTGACGAAGGACTGCGCCTGTATGCCCGCCGTGTAGGCCTGCAGGAACGTGCTCCAACTTGACGTGGGAAACTGTTGGGTGTACGCCGCCATGCTGGCGGTTCCAGCGCTGGGCATCGCAGTCGTGCCCGCGCCTGGCATGACGATGGTGAGTCCGTGAGACCTGGATTCGTCTCTCTGCTCGTATACCGTGCCCGTGCGGTAGTGGTTCGTAAGAAGGAACGACGACGAAGTTGCCGCACTCCGAACCGCCCCAGCCGCGGTCAGGACTGTTGGATCTGTAACGTGTGCCTGGATGCTGTCTGCCAAGTCCACCAGATCCGCCACCCACGGCATCTCATAGCGCTGCACCCCGGCAGCGGCAGATGCAAGGCTGGCAGCGCCCGTTGAGGGTGAGTTCAGGAGCGCGTTGCCGAACTGAGAGATTGCGGCATCGACGGCGGCGAAGCCACTCATGTTGTACGCGGATATCGTCTCCGACAGCCCCAGGGATCCATATGCCGCGTCGAACGCATCGGCTAGGCGACCGGCCATGGTCTGCGCACTGGCGGCGGGGTCCGAGTACATCGTCTGCAGGAATCGGTGGAAGTCCCACCCCGCTACGTACTCGGCGTCCTCACTCGCCACAACCGTCTTGGCGATGTCCTTGACCGCCGAGAGTGGCTCATAGCCGCCCATCAGGCACATCTCGAAGTAGAGCACATCAATGCTTGGAAGGCCGCTCAGTGCAGAATGCAGTTGGGCCAGCGTCATCACGGTCTGGGGCGCCGAGGTTTCGTCCTCAATCAGGCCCGATTGATCCCCGCCATGATTCCATAAGACCAGGGTCGTGTGTTCCGCAGGAGCGGCCTGTTCGGCCCATTGCACAAAGGACCGCAACTGTGCGGGGTCGGTCATGTTCACGTTGCCGATGTCCGTGGCCGGCCCGATCAGGGTGTTGTTCGGAGGCCGTGAGACCGAACCGTCCATGGCGTACCGGAACGTGTTGTAGTTCGGGCGGTCAACAATGGCCGGCGTCCATCCCAGCATAGCAAAGGCCTCTGGGTTGAACTCAGCTTCAACTACCACCTGCACCTCAGGATTCACACCAGCCAATGCCATCTGCAGCAGGTTCACAACGCCGTACGCAGCGAGGGTATTGTCTGCCGCCATGTAGACCATGACGGTCCAGTACGGCAGGCGTGCGGTTGCTGACACGGTCGCCTGGATCGACGAGCCAACAGTGGCGGCAAGAGTGTTCGTCCCCGCCGTGGTCCCCATGGTCCAGGTGGGCACGGACACACTGCCATCGGTTCCGGTCACGGCCGAGTTGCTTCCGAGCGAGCCGCCACCCGCAGCCACCGAGAAGGTGACGGTCACGTCGCTCAGCCCCGTCCCGGCGCTATTGGTAACCTTGAAGGTCATCGGGTTTGGAACCGCGCTCCCGATGCGCACCGTCTGACCTGACCCACTGACGAGTGTGATCGCCGTTGGCTTGGTGAGGTCAACGGTGGGCTTGCTCGAATTCCCGGGACCCGTGGCATTGTCGGAGCTGCTGCACGCAACAGCCACCAGCGTGCAGACGACCATGAGACTGCGTCGCATTCTTGATTGCCTTCCGGGCAGGCAGTGAGGCGAGCTGAGACGACGGCAGGGGGGCGGGGGCCGTCGTGTGTGTAGCTACATATACAGTGTGCTCCTACGCCTCGAAGGTGCAAGGGAAATGTCTCGTCACCGCCGGTTCGGTGGCAACCACCTGGATGCTGTGGCCTCACCCATGTACGACTTCTGCTCGACCGGCCGCCGAGCTTCAACCCTGACCAACTTGAGCTCCTCTCCTCGTCTTCCCCTCTCGCTAGGTCGACCCCATGCCCTCCTTGCCCTCCGCGTACCCGCACCCTATCGTGCGCTTCAGGCCCGCAGAGCAATTCGAGTTCCCACCCTACCGGCCGCAGGTGCTCCCGATGCTTCCCTCCGAGCAATCGGCCAGGCTCCGTTTCCTGCATGCGACACTACCGGGCGCGAGATCTCAATGTCTTTCGGAATTGTCCTTTCTGGATTCTGCGTAGTCCTGGCAATGTGGACGACGCAAATGACGGATCTATCCACTCAAGCCAATGCTGCCCTGGCGAGACGGTGTGGTGACGGGGCGGACGGCGTGCGCGTCCGCGCGGCCGTGGAGGAGCACACCCAGCGCGAAGGGACCTGGGTCGTTGGGATTCGATTCGACATCGAGATCGACGGCAGTATTGAGCCGAAATACACGTTTGGATCAGTGGGCGTTGGGACGTCGCGCGGAGATGCAGAGCAGACGGCACTCGACGAGTGGGGCGTATTGTTCGTGGGACCGTTCTGCGATGCTCGTCGAGAGGCCGAGGGCGGAATCGCATTCCGTGGTGCGATCGCTTATGCCAGCCCCATGGGCCTCCGTGGGAGTCCGCCCGGTGGCTGGGTCGATGGTACCACGAAGATGCACGAACAGGTGCTTCAAGCAGTGTGGCCGTCCGTGCCGACCGGTGCGGGCACCGCGACAGTGGACCTCAAGGCGGCGGTCGGAGCGGGTCCACCCAAAGGCGAGTGCCGGGTCAATGGCAAGATGTCGACAGACTGCCTGACCCATCTCTTGGCGCTGAAATGGCCTGCGGGAACGTACATGTTCAAGCAGTACTACGTGATCCGCCGGTGAACGGGCGTCGCTCATCCTCTCACGAGTAGGCCGCAGCGTCCGGTAGTTGGTTAGCCCCTGCACAGCGCAGGAGGAGGCCGCCCGAAACAGAACGGAGATGCGACGATCTGTCGGCGAGCAGTGCGCAGTCTATCTCGACGGGTGGGTGCGGCTGCCGAGCGAAGCGTACGTATGGACCAATGACGCAGGAGACCAGCTGTCTCTGCACTACTTCTCGACGCCTCCGGATCTCCCCGCTCCGCTCTCGGACCTTACGACCATTCGGCAATTCTGTCGGCAGCAGTTGGGGGAAAGGGGCGCCCTCGTGGAAGTCGAGGCCGTGACTCTGGAGAGGTGCTCTGCGTTGCGCACGATCCTGAAGATGAGCCAAGGGCCTGCGGGTATGACATACGTCGCCGCGGTGACTATCCCTTTCGCGGAATGCAGCTTCGTGGCAAAGGTCGTATGTCCCGAGCTTGGCGTCACGGGGATGACGCCCCAGCCCCCGTATCAGTTCAACCCGGGCGACCTGCGGCCACCCCCCCCGAGCGATATCCAAGCCGGTTTCCAGGAGGATCTCCTGTTCCGGTTCGGCGTGGACTGGACTTGGAGGTGAGGTCGCGAGCGTCACCGCTGCGCGCCGGGTACGCTTGGACGCGGCGTGGGTCGGCGTCGCCCTCGCTCCCGTACCTGAGTCACACATTCCGCCCGGATGGACCGGCGGACCTCCCGTCGTCTCCGGAGTAGCCCCGCTAGCCGCGTTGCTCGCGCATCGCGCGCAGGAGCCTCCAGAACTTCAAGCCGTCGTTGGGTCTCCCGAAGAACGAAAACGGAAGAGCGGTCGCCACGCCCATACCCAGCGTCGCCAGGCCGAGCATGTTGAGCGTCAGGTGATACCACGATGGGAGCCCCAGCGTCCTGACGGCCAGCGCGGCCACGAAGGCCAGAGCGCCGGCACCCACGCTGGCGAGCGGTCCGCCCGCAAAGATCCAGAGCGCGGTGCGGAAGGGCACGGGCGACGACCGATCGATGTCGGGACAGATCGCGCCCCCGAAGAGGCTAATCCTCCGTTCGAAGCAGATGACGAGCTGGCCGGTTGGTGTCCACATGAAGCGGAACGGCCCGATGACGATCCACTTGATGCGGACGCCGTGGCCGAGCGCCGCGACGGCGTGCCCGCCCTCGTGGATGAGCACCAAGGCCACGGTTGCGAACAAGAACCCCACGAAGAGCAAGTGCATGGGGCGCGCGATCAGCCATGCGATGAGCAGCAGGTCGATGGCTGCAAAGCTCAAGAACGTCATCACGGAGCGCGTGTGCGCCGCGCTTAGGGAAGGCATCGAGTCAGATGTCGTGTCAAATGGTGCGTCGGATGCTGCGCCGTTGCTCGTGCTCATCACTTCTCATCCCTCCGACTCGTTGCAGGCTTGCCGGCACTACCGTCGGGAAGGGCGAGTAACCCACCGTCGTGGGGGTCCGGGTGATGCGACCTCCGGGAGCCCCCGGCTCACTCGCCCCTATGCCTGGAGGTCGCGGCCACCACCGCCGCCCCACCGTCGCACACAGCAACTAGCCGAATGAGCTCCGGGCTGAATCGCAACGGTCCTGAACCGTCTGCGCAGGGTAATTCGAACACCTCGCCCGCACGGATCAACTGGCGGATCTCTTCGTGAGCCGCAGCTGCGTCAGCAGTGAGCAGGCCGAGTGCGAAGGAGAGATCGATGGTCTCTGCAGGCCACCCCGTGAAGGGGTCAGTCGGATACTCGATGATGATACGCGCATACAGCATACC
>Ga0315535_1001427_pt1 | contig 15959 bp, 13 predicted proteins | sample SalMarSW160220MG_2_FD_203092 | JGI IMG/M metagenome (GOLD analysis project Ga0315535, IMG submission 203092) | Salt marsh sediment microbial communities from the Plum Island Ecosystem LTER, Massachusetts, United States - Salt Marsh Sediment SW1602-20 ...
CTTGCCAGGGATGACACGCCCAGGACTCCACCCCTGGGGTTGGGCGTATCGCCTTGCCTTGGGGCAATCAGTCTGACTGGAGTCCAGGTCTGTCATGGTTGCTTCCACTTCCTGAAAACCATGCCGGAGTATGTCTTTTCGCCGTTCGATGATAAGATCCGGTATGTCACTGAACTTGTCAAAATGAAAGATCCGACCACGCATTCCATGCACTTTCAGGGTGGTGATTTTATAATATAGAAAGAACCCTGTCCAGTTGCCACGAGTTCTTCCTTTTTGTCTAAAATATCCGCCCGTGTGTATGCAATCTGCCCGCCCAATCGGGTAACCAGTGCATGACAGATAAACAATTCGCCTAATGGCCGCCTTGTATATTGTATATCCAGGTTGATGGTAGCACAAATGTATCCTTTATCTATCAGGGACAAAACTGCCCAGGCCATGGTTGTGTCCATAAGGGTAAACAGCACTCCACCATGGGGATGCTCTTCAAAAGGCCAACAAAAGTCTTTGCTCGGCCGAAGACATGATCGCGCTTTTCCTGCATCTGCATCCTCAACGGATATGCCCAATGCATTATAGAGGGAGTTGTTATTGCTGCTGCTGATTTCCTCGGGAGTAAATTCCATATGTATTTGATCCCTTATACCCTAACGTTTTCATCTTCAGTTAGTTCAAACATGAAACCTTCAGGAAAACGTTTGATATTTCGTCTTACAGGCTGCTTTAACACTTTGTTCTCAACGCCATAAAGCTTAGCAAGATCCCTGTCGAGCGTAACCCTAGAATCCGTAGTTTTTCTTCAACACAAATATTTCAACCAGAGCCTGATCCCGTCGTTGCAATAGCGTGTCTTTATCCTGGCTTTGCAGTTCTTTTTCCACGCCTGCGACCAGTTTTTCTTTGAGCGCTTCAGTCAGTTCGGCTGTGCCTTGTTCTTTCCAACGTGCTTCCTGCGTGGGGCCCAGGTGATCCAGATAATGTCTGTAGCCGCCAGGACCACCGCCAAGGTGGTAGGTGAGATGCGGACCCAACAAGGCCCAGCGCATACCCGGACCGTAGCTGATGGCACGGTCGATATCCTCGACATCCGCAATTCCTTCAGCAGCAATATAAACCGCTTCGCGATACAGAGCAGATGTCAGGCGATTAGCGAGGTGGCCCACCACTTCTTTTTTGACCCGAATGGTCACCCGCTCCATGGCCCGATAAAACGCATCCGCTGTTCTTATCGTTTGCTCGGAGGTTTGTTTTCCCGCCACTAATTCTACCATCGGCACCAAATGCGGGGGGTTCATGGGATGGCCAACCAGGATACGTTCAGGATGTTGAGCGTCGCATTGAATGTCTGAGGCTTTCAATGACGAGGTGCTGGAAGAAATAACCACATCGGCGGCAAGCACAGATTCCAGCGATGCCACGATTTGACGCTTCACCTCAAGGTGCTCCGGGCCACATTCCTGGACAAAATCAATGTCAGCAAGCAGAGCAGTATCAGTGACAAAGCCTGCTTTTTGAGCCTGTTCTGAGAGGGTCAATCCAAGATCCGATAATAGCGGCCAGGCATTTTGAACAAATTCATCCAACTGATTTTTGGCCTCCGGCCTGGGGTCAACCACCGTCACCTTCATATCGCGAGCCAAAAACAGGCTGGCCCAACTCATTCCGATAAGACCGCCGCCAACGACAGCAACATTTCTGATGTCTCTCATGTTACTTTCCCTCGCGCGGAAACTGCCGTTCAAATTGTTCCCGAGTCACAGCATCGGGTAGTTTGGCTGCTACATGCTCGTCCAATTCCAGCCCCCAGCTGTTAATCATGCAGCCAAGAATGACATACATGCCGTGGATGGCGATGAGATCCATGATTTGTTTAGTAGAGAAAGACCCGGCCAATTCAGCCTGAAGACTCTTGCTCAGGCTATGATCGGCTATTAATTCATCGACAGCTCTGAGCAGCAAAGCCTCCTTCGGTTTCCAACCCACCGCATCACCACCGTCTTTAACCCGCTCAATTTCTTCGAGAGTTAAACCGCAGGCCAAGCCTCGCTCCACATGCGAACCCCACTCGTACCAGGCTTTCATGTGAACGGCAACTCGTAAAATAACCAGTTCACCCCAGCGTTTTCCCAACGCGCCACCGGCAACTGAGTAATTGCGAAAACTCCACCAGGCCTTTAACAAATCAGGATGATTAGCCATTAAGCGGTGGACATTGATAGGGCGACCGTTCATATCATCAAGAATCGGTTTTAGCGAGTCATCCCACTGTTCGATGATCAAAGGTTTTACGCTATCTAGTTCATTCATAATTAGCACCTATGTTTAATATTTAGTAACAACACAGCTACTTTTTTCCGTTTTTCCGCGGTTTCGGGCTGAGCGATATGAGTTCTTAGTAATCCTCTAACGGAACTATGTCAAATTATATCCACAGGTTTATGACAGGGTGGAAAAAGCGAGGAGTGCTACTTGACATATCCGGAATATGAATTATTTTAGAAAACAACAGGCAAGCGTCCTGATGAAATATTCCTTCATTCCCTTAATCCAGGGTGGCTTTACGGAGTCACCCTTTTCTTATTTCTGGCCCTTGGTGCATGCCTTTTTCTAGTTTGCGCTTCGGCAAGTGATTTTTGAGCAGCATCAATGGGTCAATGGCCGCTATCGTACTCTGAAGACTTAAGATCTGGGCGGCACTCTGCCTGAAGCAAAAGAGCCTCCTGCTCATCGATAACAGCAATGCAACTATTGCTTGAATAGAGATCGATACCCGCGTATGCCTCCATTTGGCATCTCCTCTTTATTTCTTTCTGGTAATAAGTTTTCCATAGCATTTCTCGCCATGGAAATGGAGGCTTTCCCCGTGGCCAGATACTCTTAACGCCTTTTATATGATTATCAGGTCCTGCAACTAGCATAGTGTTGATTGGGCAGTATTTCTAACAATATTCTAAGCGTTTGAGTAAAGTCAGGAGGAAAAGAATGGCGTTCAATTTTTCACAAGAACCCTGGAACCTCCTTCTGCGCATTCTTATCGCAGCTGTTTTAGGTGGCGTTCTTGGTTTAGAGCGAGACATGCATGGGAGAGGGGCAGGATTGCGAGCCCATCTGTTGGTAGGTGCCGGGGCGGCTTTGTTCATGATTCTGTCCATAAATATTGCAAACTTTAGCATCATCACCCCATCTGACTTTGCGAAGGTCACAGATCCGGGTAGAATCGCGGCACAAATAGTGACCGGCATAGGTTTTCTTGGCGCTGGAGTTATCATTAGAGAAGGATTTACAATTCGTGGTCTTACAACTGCGGCATGCCTATGGATCATGGCAGCCATTGGTATGAGTTCAGGGGCAGGCTTATGACGGAAGTGCTGAAGGCGAGCCGTGACAGCCGTTGCCCTAGTGCGGTTCAGAATATGAGATAGGCCGCCCACCCGGCAAGAAACGGGAAGACAAGAAAGAGTAAAATACGTAAAAGGGTGAACCGTGTTCCCATGAATGCCAGTTCAAAGGGTATCTTCCCCACGCCCATCATGGCCCACCCGGTCACGAAGGCGATCACCGTGCTGATGCCGGCGCCCGCCTTGTATACCGCTGAAATAATGGGAAAGGCGATATACGGCCCTCCGGGAATAAGCGCGCCGCACACCCCACCAATAAGCACTCCCCTCAGGCCGGCATGCTGCCCCAGCCATTCCCTTATGAGTCTCGGCGGGAGAGCAGAGTGCAGCATGCCGGCGAGAATGAAGGCCAAGAGCAGCAAGGGAATGACCTTTACCATCATGTCGGTCCCAAGGCGTATCGCCTTCCGCGCTGATCCGTCACCGCGCCTGGCGGCCACTATGAGAAGCGCCAGTGCGAAAACAGCCAGGACGGCAAATGCCGGAATCATGGCCGGTCTCCTCCCGCCAGCGCCCGCACCTGTTCGCGCACACGTTCGACACTCTTTGATAGGATGAAGTTGGCGAGCAATCCAACGATCACCGGGATCAGGAACGTGACGATATATCGCAGAACGGTGATCCTGACGCCCAGAAGCGCCACTTCCATGGGGAGCCTGGTCAGAGTCCATACGTTTTTGGCTGCGATAAAGGCCATGACGGTGCCGATTTCCGCACCGCCGATGAAAAAAGATGCCGCAATGGGGTAGGATATATAAGGCCCGCCTGGAACGAGCGCTCCTGCAACAGCACCCAGCAATACCGCTTTGACGCCGGCGCCCCGTCCCAGCCATCTTTCGATGAATTCACGGGAAACCATGACCTGTATGAGGCCGGCCAGCAGAAATGCTGCTGCCAGCAGGGGGGCGATCTCCGCCAGCATAAGCCCGCCCTCCTTCAGGCCGGACAGCACCAGGGGCATGCCTCCCCGACTGTAGGCCAGCACCGACAGTGCCGCAGCGGCAATCGCCATGCCTATGGTGATGTTTCTCATAGTGTCCTCCTTTTCACTCGGATCGTCTCCTGCACGCTTTTCGCACAATCCGGGACTAATGAATCCGGGAATCGGCACTCACGATGTTGCAAGGCGGCGCCTGATATTCCGTTGCGGGTGAACGGACTCCGGAGGTGCGGTGGTACCGATCACGATGATTGTAAAAGGCATTCCTCCGATTTTTTTCTCTCAGCGTCCCAGGTACAAAGTCTCCGCCATGGGGGACAAGGATCGCCGTGGGCGATTCCAAAGGCATACGATTAGAATGGCCGCGGCATATCTGACGGCCATCCCAATTCTTCCTGCTTTTTTCTTAATTCCACTCAATTTTGAATTTATCATCCCGGGTCGCCAGAGAGCAAGACATTTGTTGCTGGGTAAAACCTGATGATTTTTTAAAAAGTCATCAAGTCTTGAAACTTGCAAACACATATCGGATAAAAAAATGAGTTGGTTATTCACTTATGTCCGCCCCTAATATCCATGCTTCTATGAGGCATGCTCTTCAGCTTGGCGGTGCGAATATGGCTTCAAGAGCAACGCCAGGGGAATCCCTGCAAAGAGAAACAGGCCCGCAAAGACAAATCCGTTTTGAAAAGCCAGAACCTGCGCATGGTGCAGGATCACCTGGGTCGAAGCGGTCAGCGCCTTCAGCCGTCCTGTGGGTAAAAGACCATGGGTCAGGTGAAATACGAGTGACGAGGATTTCAGGGCCAGGCGATGGAATTGGTTCGACTGGGCCGGCAGCAGTCCTCCCAGACTCACGGCGTGGGTGTGAGCGGCGTTTGTGACAAATGTGTTGAGCAACGCAATGCCAAAAGAACCACCCACACGCTGTGAAATAGACAGGAAACTGGAGACCATGGTGACCGTCTCTTTTGGAACGGCGTTGAGTGCGGCCGTAATCAGAGGCGTCATCATGAATGCCAATCCGAACCCTCTCACCACTTGAGGCCCGATGATCGCCCTATAACCCGACAGGGGATCCAGATTCCCATACAGGATCAACGAAATGCCGGTCGCGGTCGTGCCCATGGTTACCAGCCACCGGTAGCTGTACTTGTCGGTGAGCCTGCCTGCAATGGGCATCATGATGCCTACCACCACGGCGCCTGGCATCATCCACAGCCCCGCCTGAATGGTTGTATATCCCACCAGGTTCTCGAGAAAAATGGGCAGCAGGAACAATCCGCCGAAAAGTCCGATGGCCCGGAAAATGGTCAGTAGGATACTGATGGTGAAATTGCGTATGAAAAAGAGCTTCAGATCCAACAGCGGATGGCTGACGGATGTTTCGATGGCGATGAAGAAGGCAAGGCCTACAAGCGTTACGGCGGTGCACAGCAGAATATAGTCGGAAGTCCATCCTTTTTCCTGGCCGTTGCTCAAGGCGATGAGGCCTGCGATCAAGGCCATGGACAGAAAGACAAAGCCCCAGCCGTCCAAGGGCACATGGTGACGTTCCGAATCCGGCTCGGTCCTCATGATGGCCAGTCCGGCCAATATGGTGACGATGCCGACCGGTATGTTTACCGCAAAGATGGCCCGCCAACTGAACCAATCCGTGAGATAGCCGCCCAAGGTCGGTCCCAATGCCGGGCCGACCATGATGCCCACGCCCCAGATCCCCAGGGCGCGTCCCCGTTCCTGGGGTTCGAAGAGATCGGTGATGACCGCCAGACCGATGGGCTGTATGGAGCCGCTCCCCACGGCCTGGAAAACCCTCGCCGCGATCAGGGAATCGTAGCTCCAGGCAAGGGCACAGGCCGCGGAACCGGCCGTGAAGAGGGCCAGGCTTCCGAGATAAAGGGCCTTATACCCAACGCGGCTTGCAAGCCAGTTGACCAGAGGCATGGTGACGGCCGCAGCCAGCATGAAAGCAGTAGACACCCACTCGATCTCGTCACGATTCACGCCGAAGGAACTCATCATGTGCGGGAGCGCCACATTGACGATGCTCATGTCCAGTATCGCCATGAATGCGCCCGACATGATGATGCCGAGCATGAGCCAGCGGTAAGAGCCGGTAGACTGGAGTCGGTCCATGGATGGCTTCTCTTACTCCACGGGCCTTGCCGGATGGACATGAATGTGGACTTCGGCGGAAAGACCGGGACCGATGGGCCGATTGACGGGGCCAACGATGGCGATGCGAAGCGCCACGCGTTGGGTCACCTTGATGTAGGTCCCTGCAACTCCCTGGGCCGGGATCAGACTGAACTCTGAATTCGCGGCCCGCATGATTCCGATCACGCGCCCCTTCATGTGGAGCCCCGGAAAGGCGTCTACCGCAATATCCACGGGGTCTCCCTCCGCAATCTCGTGGAGATATTTTTCCTCAATGTTCGCGTCGACCCGCAGGGTGGCCATGTTCAACAGGGTCAGGACGGGGGTCCCCTCCGGGAGCATGGCACCGGGATCCCGCCACCGTCGGACGATCACGCCGTCAAACGGGGCTCGAATCATCGCATAACCCAGTCTGATCCCGGCCTTTGACAGGGAGGCTTCGGCCTCCTTCATTTGACCCTTGGCCAATGCCACTTCGGCCATCGCGGCCCTGACATCCTCGGGACGGGTCCCGTTCTGAAGGAGTTTCAGCTTGTGCAGGGCTTCCTCCAGGGCCTGCCTGGCGGCGTCGGAACTACTCTCGGCACGATTCAGCTGGCTGAGACTGGTGGCCTTCCTGTTGTAAAGGGTCTTTATCCGGGTCAATTCAATAAGGGTCAGGTTTTCTTCGGCCCGAAGTCTCTCTGTCGCTGCTTCGGCGACTTTGATTTCCTGGGGTACCGGACCGTTCAGGGCCCTTGCGTATCTGGCCTGGGCCAGGGCCAATCTTGCCCTGGCGGAGCCCAAGGCGCCCCGGGCCTTGGCCAGAGAGGCCTGAAGCAACTGATCGTTCAGGACAAAAAGCGCCTGTCCCTTTAGAACCTTGTCACCCTCCCGCACCAGGACCTTCGAGAGCACCCCGCTTACCTGAGGGGCGAGATCCACGAGATCACCACCGATGCGTGCGTCGTCGGAATAGACGATCCCTCGCATAAAGAACAACCAGTAGGCCCCGGCTGCAAGGGCCAAAATGATCAGGACGCCTGAGACCAGCAGGATCTTTCGGCCGATGGAAACCTGTTTTTTCACTGTATCATTCCTCTTTCGCTTTATCGCTTCGCTTCTTTGGGGATGCTCCCCGGTAGAACAACTCCAGCACCAGTTCAACCCCCTGCATGGCCTTCGGGGCATCCGCAAGGTCGCGGGCGCCCGTCCTCAACATGCCCAGCAGAAACTTTGCCAATATGTCGGGAGGAACGTCGGTGCGGATCCCTTTTTCGGCAACGCCTCTGCCTATGATTTGCGCCAGGGCGTCGATGAGGTTCCGGCGTTTTGCGATCCATCGCTCGCGAATGCTCTTCCTCTCCCAGTACATGCGGTTTTCATCGGTCTGGATCATGCGGAACAACTGCTTCCTGCTTTTGAAAAAAGTGCCGATCTCGACGCAAGCGCTCCGTAGCTGGTTTTCAAACAAGGCATTCCCGCTGACTTTTCGCCTCAGGAGCCCGCAGAGTTCGTCAAATCCCGATATAGCCGTCTGAAAGAAGAGGTCGTCTTTATCCTGAAAATGCAGATAGATGGTCCCTTTGCCGACTCCTGCGGCCTGGGCTACCTGGTCCAGTGTAATTTCATGGAACCTTCGGCTGGTAAAAAGCTTTTCCACAACGTGCATGATCTTTTGTCTTTTATCGCTCTCTTTTCCCGGCATGCTATGGACTCCTGCTTGATGGACTTCCTCATCTCAAAGAAACTGACCAGTCAGTACTATAAGGGCGGGATAGATTTTTGTCAAGTCGGCGGATTCCGCCCTGATCCACCATCAACGTATCATCTGCACCGAAAGCCACAAGGGTATTAAGAATATGTTTTGACGCTCCTGTAATTCCAATTATAATGCGGTTAGCTTGTGCCCATCCAAAAATATATTTTGGGCACTGCTGAGTTTCCAATCCGGAAATGAGAATTCTTGCGCAAGGTCTAGGGTTCCGGGAACCCGCTGCGAAGCAGTGGGACTTCGTCATCGCGAAGCGGTGCTAAGAAATCAAGGGATTACGCGGAGGCGTACTGTAGCGCCGTATAAATGATCCCGCAGACTTGTTCGCCTCTGGCGGATTGACGCCGCCTGTCCCGTCGTAGCCTTGGCGTAGTCGGAAGATTGCGGAAAAAGGCCATTTATGGATGAAAACCGGGTGGCATTTGAATGCGAATTGAAATATGATCAACCGAATGGTAAATAACGACAAGGGGGGATGAAGCATGGCCCTGAATCTTAACGCCGTGGGCAAGAAGATCGGCCCCGTGGAAAAGGAATACAACTGGAAGGACCTTGTTCTCTACGCCCTGGGTGTGGGTGCCGGTTTCGATGATCTGGCCTATTGTTTTGAGCAGGACCTTAAGGTCATCCCCAGCTATTCCATCGCCAGCGTGTTTGAATTCCTGGCCGAGGTGGGCATTACCTCCAATGCGGACCTGTCGGGTATTTTGCACGGCGAACAGGATATCTTGTTCCACAACCCCATACCCACGGAAGGCACGCTGACCACCGAGGGCAGGATCACAGACATCTTCGACAAGGGAGCGGACAAGGGCGCCCTAGTCAAGGCCGAGGCCGAGACCTACCATTCCAACGGCCGGAAGCTCTTTACCAATATCTTTACCCTATTCTGCAGAAAGGATGGCGGGTTTGGCGGTGAACCCGGGCCGAGCGAACGCGTCGAATTTCCGGAAAGGGAGCCGGATTACGAAGAACACGCTGCTCCCTCGGCGGATCAACCCCTCCTCTACCGGTTGTCCGGTGATATCTTTCAGCTCCACGCAGACCCTGAATTCGCAAAGGCGAGCGGTTTTGAAAGGCCCATCATGCACGGATTGTGCACCCACGGCTATGCCTGCCGCGCGGTCATCAAGCATCTCTTCCCCGGTGAGCCGGAGCGCATGACCAGGTTCAGGGTCAGGTTCACGAGGACGCTGTATCCCGGCACCCCGATCATTACGCAGATATGGAAGATGGGAGATGGAAAGGCCTTTTTCAGGACGATCAATGGAGAGAACAATGACGTGGTCATTTACGGGGGCATCGTTGAATGGCTCAGCCGGGAAGCATTGGCGCAGCGCGAAAAGTCCGGCGGCATCCGGTTTGACGACCGGGTCGCGGTGGTAACGGGTGCAGGAGTCGGTCTGGGCCGGGCCTATGCCCTTGAACTGGCCAAACGGGGTGCCAGGGTGGTGGTCAATGACCTGGGCGGTGGTCGGGACGGTGCAGATGACGGGTCCGAGGGACCTGCCGACCGGGTGGTTGAGGAGATCCGGAACCTGGGGGGCGAGGCGGTGGCCAGCTACGACTCCGTGGCGACGCCTGAAGGAGGACAGGCCATCATAGACAAGGCCGTTGAAACCTTCGGCCGGGTGGACATCGTGATCAACAACGCGGGCATCCTGAGGGACAAGACCCTGGTGAAGATGGAACCGGAAAACTGGGATGCGGTCATGGATGTGCACCTTAAGGGGGCCTACAACGTGACGCGGCCCGCCTTCATCCATATGCGCGGGAACCGGTACGGCCGGATCGTTTTGACCACCTCGGCCGCGGGTCTTTACGGAAACTTCGGGCAGACCAACTATTCGGCGGCCAAGCTGGGGCTGGTGGGGTTCATGAACACGTTAAGGCTGGAAGGAGAGAAGCACAACATCAAGGTGAACACGGTGGCCCCCATTGCGGCCACGAGACTGACGGAAGACATCCTTCCCCCGGACCTCTTTGAGAAGCTGAAACCCGAATTCGTGGCGCCCCTGGTCCTCTACCTCTGTTCGGAACAGTGTCCGGTCACCGGGGCCATATACAACGCGGGCATGGGTTACTATAACCGCGTCGCCGTTCTGACGGGACCGGGGACGGTCGTTGGGGACGGAAGAGAGCCCCCCTCTCCTGATGACGTGGCGAAGGCCATGAGGAGGATTAAATCCCTGGAAGGCGCAAAGGAATATCTGAATGCCACCGAGGCATTCAGCCCCATGCTGGATGCCTTCAGTCCAAAGAAAAAGGAGGCCGTGCCGGAGGCCGGTTCAGGCCTCACGGTGAAGTCCATCTTCGAAGGGTTGCCCGACGCGTTTCGGGCCGATAAGGCGGCAGGCGTGGACGTGGTTTTCCAGTTTGATATATCCGGCCCAAAGGGTGGTTTATGGTATGCGATCGTCAAAGACGCAGCATGCACTGTAGAGGAGGGATCACATGTCAGCCCTACCACCACCATTGAAATGGGCGACGATGATTTCGTTAAGATGATCTCAGGCGAACTGAATGCCATGTCGGCCTACACAGGCGGAAAGCTCCGGATCAAGGGGGACCTCATGAAATCCCAGCTTATCGAGAAATTGTTTGTTTTCCAGGGAGGGACAGACGCATGATCGGAATCACATCATACGGCGGCTATATCCCGAAGTTGAGGCTCAACCGCATGAGCATCTTCCGGGAGATGGGCTGGTTTGCCCCGGCAATTGTTATGGTTGCCGAGGGAGAGCGGTCTTTCTGCAACTGGGATGAAGATGCCCTGACCATGGCAGTGGAGGCCTCGCGAGACTGTCTCAGGGGCGTGGAAAAGGGGAAAATTGATGCCCATTATCTCTGCTCCACGACCCTTCCCTTTGCGGACCGTTCCTGTGCCGGGGTGGTGAAGACCGCCCTGAACCTGATGAATGACATGGTTGCCGCGGATTTTACGACTTCGCTCAAGTGCGGAACGAGCGGACTGGTGACGGCCCTCGACGCTGTCAAGGGAGGGGAGAGAAAGAGCATCCTGGTAACGGCCTCCGACAAACGGGAGACTAGGGCGGCCTATTTCTATGAGATGTGGTTCGGCGACGGCGCAGCCTCCCTCCTGGTGGGAAAGGATAATGTCATCGCGGAATTCAAGGGGAGCTATTCCGTTTCCCATGATTTCGTGGATCACTACCGGGGCTCCTGGTCTGAATATGACTACATGTGGGAAGAACGGTGGGTTCGGGACGAGGGGTACTCGAAAATCATTCCGGAGGCGGTTTCAGGACTTTTCAAAATGCTTTCCATCTCCATGGATGATGTGGATACTTTTGTCTTCCCGTGCTTTTTCAAGGCCGAACACAGAAAGATCGCCGCAAGACTGGGAGCCTCTCCTGAAAAGGTGGTGGATAATCTCCATGAGGTGTGCGGCGAAACCGGAGCCGCCCATCCCTTCCTTATGCTGGTGTCGGTCCTGGAAAAGGCCAAACCCGGAGACCGCATCCTCATGGCCGGGTTCGGCCAGGGCTGTGACGCCCTCTATTTTCAGGTGACTGATCATATCCGGGATCTCCCTCCCCGCAGGGGCTTCAAAGGGAGCCTTGAAACAAAGAAGACTATAGAGAGTTACCCCAAGTTTCTCAAGTTCAGGAACCTGATAAAAACGGAGATGGGCATCCGAGCGGAGGCTCCCACCCAGGCGGCCATGACCGTCCTCTGGAGAAAGCGAAAGATGCTCACAGGCCTCGTCGGGGGCAAGTGTACGGCCTGCGGAACCCCGCAATTTCCCAAAATGGATATCTGTGTGAACCCGGACTGCAACGCCTTTCACAGCCAGGAGGACTACTGTTTTGCTGACGAACCGGCCTTTATCAAGAGCTTTACCGGGGACCTCCTGGCCGTGTCGGTGGATCCGCCGGCCATATACGGCATGATACAGTTTGAAAACGGGGGCCGGTTCATGGCCGATTTCACGGACTGTGAACTGGGGGACATCCAGGTGGGACAGAAGGTGAGCCTCCATTTCCGGAGAAGGGTCGTGGACCGGGAACGGGGATTTTCCACCTATTTCTGGAAGGCCGTTCCCATTCCCGGGACCGCTCCTCAAAGAGAGGAGAAGGATTCCATCCGGTTTGACGACCGGGTCGCGGTGGTAACGGGTGCAGGAGTCGGTCTGGGCCGGGCCTATGCCCTTGAACTGGCCAAACGGGGTGCCAGGGTGGTGGTCAATGACCTGGGCGGTGGTCGGGACGGTGCAGATGACGGGTCCGAGGGACCTGCCGACCGGGTGGTTGAGGAGATCCGGAACCTGGGGGGCGAGGCGGTGGCCAGCTACGACTCCGTGGCGACGCCTGAAGGAGGACAGGCCATCATAGACAAGGCCGTTGAAACCTTCGGCCGGGTGGACATCGTGATCAACAACGCGGGCATCCTGAGGGACAAGACCCTGGTGAAGATGGAACCGGAAAACTGGGATGCGGTCATGGATGTGCACCTTAAGGGGGCCTACAACGTGACGCGGCCCGCCTTCATCCATATGCGCGGGAACCGGTACGGCCGGATCGTTTTGACCACCTCGGCCGCGGGTCTTTACGGAAACTTCGGGCAGACCAACTATTCGGCGGCCAAGCTGGGGCTGGTGGGGTTCATGAACACGTTAAGGCTGGAAGGAGAGAAGCACAACATCAAGGTGAACACGGTGGCCCCCATTGCGGCCACGAGACTGACGGAAGACATCCTTCCCCCGGACCTCTTTGAGAAGCTGAAACCCGAATTCGTGGCGCCCCTGGTCCTCTACCTCTGTTCGGAACAGTGTGAAGACACCGGCCTGGTGATCAATGCGGGAATGGGCTATTTCAACAGGGCCGTACTTCTGACCGGACCGGGAACGGTTCTTGGAAGTGGAAATACCATACCGACCCTGGAAGACATCCACAAGAAGTGGGATGCCATCAACTCTCTGGAAAAGGCTGCGGAATACCCCAATGCAACAGCTGCCTTCGGCCCCATGCTGGACGCCTTCAGCCCCGGAAAAAAAGAATCGGGTGGCACCACTAAAAAGGGGTTGACGGTTAGCAGAATTTTTTCAGGACTGGAGCAGGCCTTTCAGCAGGACAAGGCGGTTGGGGTGGATGTCGTTTTCCAGTTCGAGATTTCAGGTCCGGACGGTGGTTCGTGGTACGCCACGGTGAAGGAAGGGCGTTGCGAGGTGACCGAAGGGTCCCACGCGGCTCCCACCACCACCATCAAGATGGCTGATGTCGATTTTGTGAAGCTCATCAAAGGGGAACTGAATGGCATGTCCGCCTTCACATCCGGGAAGCTCAGGGTGGAAGGGGACCTCATGAAATCCCAGCTGATCGAAAAACTGTTCAGGTTTTAAGTCGTAAAAGGAGAAACGGCTATGGCAACGGGGATCAAGGACAAGGTAGCGATTATCGGCATGGGTTGCACGCGGTTCGGTGAACGATGGGATGTTGGCGCAGAGGAACTCATGGTCGAGGCCTTTAGCGAATGCATTGAAGATGCCGGTGTTGAAAAGGATGAGATTGAGGCTGCATGGCTGGGGACATGCATTGAAGAGATCAATGTGGGCAAGAGCGCGCTGCCCCTCTCCACCACGCTGAGGCTGCCCTTTATCCCCGTGACCAGGACGGAGAATTTCTGTGCGAGCGGTACCGAAGCCTTTCGAGGGGCTGTCTACGCTGTGGCGTCGGGCGCCTATGATATGGCCCTCGCCCTCGGTGTAGAAAAGTTGAAGGACACCGGGTACGGAGGTCTTCCCAACCCGGGCTCCGACTGGGGCTCCCTGAGCTGGCTGTGGTGGCCCAACGTGACGGCACCCGGCGCTTTCGCCCAGCTGGCCACGGCCTATGCAGCCAGGTACCGCATATCGGATGACGTGCTCAAGAGGGCCATGGCCCACGTGTCCGCAAAAAGCCACGCCAACGGAGTTCAGAACCCGAAGGCCCATTTGCGGAAGGCGGTCACCGAGGAACAGGTCATGGCGGCGCCCATTATCGCGCATCCACTCGGCCTTTTCGACTGTTGCGGCGTGAGCGACGGGGCGGCATGCGCCATTGTCACCACCGTGGAAAACGCTTTGGCCATGGGCAGGAAAGACTTCGTTACGGTCAAGGCGCTACAGTTGGCCCTGAGCAATGGCGAAGAGATGGGCTACAACAGCTGGGACGGCGACCATTTCATCTCCACCGACAGGTGCAGCACGAGGGCCTATCAGGAGGCGGGGATAACCAGCCCCAGGGAAGAGATCAGCATGATGGAGGTCCATGACTGTTTCTCCATAACCGAACTGGTGACCTATGAAGACCTCCACATCTCGGAAAGGGGACAGGCCGTCAAGGACGTCATGGACGGCTTCTATGATCGGGACGGCGGCGGGGTTCCCTGCCAGGTGGACGGTGGACTCAAGTGTTTCGGCCATCCCATCGGGGCATCGGGCCTTCGGATGCTTTACGAGATGTACCTCCAGTTTCACGGCAGGGCAGGGGAAAGGCAGATCGAGAATCCCAGGTACGGGCTTACCCACAACCTGGGAGGTGTGCCGTTTATGAATGTGTGTAGTATCGCAATCGTTGGAAAGTATGAATAAGCTTTAGGTAATGACTTTGAAAAAGCCTGGTTTATGCCGCAAGCGGGGCCTATTAACAACGAAAGCGAAAGGGGCATTGGGCCGAACCTGACACTCTTTTTCAGACGCTTTCTAAATACCTCGGAGGAGATGGACGCCCATTTGTGGTTTAAAGAGAGCGATTAGAATCCGCCAGGGCTCGGGAGGCATAAACCCCAAATAGCCGTTCATTTCGGAGTTGGGTACCAAGCGCCCTATGAGAAAGCGTCTGAAAAAGACCCTCAGGTTCTCCTCTTGTGGTTCGATTTAGGGTGCTACAGGGTTTCGCGTATGAGGAGCAGGTGAAGGGGATGTATCTGAAGCGGCGTCATTTCGGTCCTGGAACAGGACAGTGGAAGGGCCGAAATCCGCAGCGACCGGAGTCATGGACGACGGAGGGAGTGCAGCTTCTGGAATATGCCGTTTGCCTGCTCAGGGGAGTCATGAGCAGCCTCCCGGGCGGCTGCAAGAGTGGACTTGGCGGGGAAGAGCCACGATTTCGTTAGAAGTCATCACCGTGCCCATGGATGGGCTTTTTGCGATCACGTCTCAAGTGAGGGAGGAAAAAGGATGCACATCATCCACTATACCGAGGAACACAGAATCTTTCGTGAGACCGTCCGGAGGTTTTTTGAAAAGGAGGTCACCCCCCATGTTGATGAATGGGAAGAGGCGGGGATCGTGCCCAGGTCCATGTGGAAAAGGATGGGGGACCAGGGATTTCTCTGCATGGACGTTCCGGAGGAATACGGCGGGCTCGGAGCGGACTTCCTGTATTCCGTGATCCTCACCGAGGAACTGGCCAGAACCAACCACTCCGGACTTGCGGCCCCTCTCCACAGCAATATCGTGGTCCCCTACATATCGAGTTTTGCCTCGGAGGATCTCAAGAAGAAATACCTGCCGGGCTGTGTCTCCGGTGAAAGGATCACGGCCATAGCTATGACGGAACCCAACACGGGGAGCGACCTGTCGGCCATCCGGACGAGTGCCGTGGAAGACGGGGACGAAGTGGTCCTCAATGGCCAGAAGACCTTCATCAGCAACGGCCTCAACTGTGACCTGGTGATTGTGGCTGTCAGGGACCCTTCAGTG
>Ga0315535_1001429_pt1 | contig 15955 bp, 5 predicted proteins | sample SalMarSW160220MG_2_FD_203092 | JGI IMG/M metagenome (GOLD analysis project Ga0315535, IMG submission 203092) | Salt marsh sediment microbial communities from the Plum Island Ecosystem LTER, Massachusetts, United States - Salt Marsh Sediment SW1602-20 ...
TTGCCGTGGCGGGCACGAGAACATGAGCAGCGAGCCTGACCCGGAAGTCTTCAACCTCAAGGTACCCGATTCGCCGGCCACGCGCCTGGCTAACATTGTCCCGGTCGGGTCCTACGCACTGACCATCGTCTGGGAAGACGGTCACGACTACGGCATCTACAACTGGCACTACCTGCGGGCACTCTGTCCTTGCGACGAGTGCCGGGCAAAGTTTGGTTAAAAACAGGTCACGCTAAAATTGAACTGCACCCCCAAAGTTGGACACAACCAACGAAGGAGGTGCACTACACAATGCGTGACCTGTTTTTTAGTTGCGCTTACGGCGTAACAGTTGACTGGGTTGTAGCCGTGGGTTGCTTGGTTGCCGTCAATGTAACGGTCGGGGTCGGTTTTTTAGTCGCTGTTGGCGTTGCCGTAGCCTGCGGCGGACGCAAACCGCCGAGGTGCTGCTGGGCTTCGACTCGCATCTGTGGTGAGACAGCTTCCTCCGGCAGCGCCAGCAGCGCACGCCAGTCGCGCACCGCCAGCGAGACCTCGTTAATATTTTCCAGCGAAATGGCCCGATAGTAATAGATCAGTGCCAGATCCTGGTCCCCTTCGACCAATGCCCGGGCGCGTTCGGTCTGCAGATAAGCATCGCCATAGTGTTCCTGCATCACCTGCGCCTGGATCAAGGCAATCTGCGCTTTGAAGGAATCGGGGCGGTAGTAGACCGATAATAGTAAGTCTTTCTCCGCCAGTTTACCATCTTCCAATTTCAGGTAGGCAAACCCCCGCTGATAGTAACCTTCGGGGTCGCGGGTATCCATGAGCAGCGCTTTATTCATCAAATTTATGACATCCTGATATCTGCCAGCCAGATTGTAAGCCTCGGCCAAGGTAACCAGGGCATCTACGTCTTTGGGTTCGTAGGTAGTGTACGTTTCCAAAGCATCGATTGCATCGGTCTGCTGGCCATTGGCAATGTATGCTTTGGCTAAAGTCAGGTAACTCGACAGCAATGTCAAGTCAAGCTGATTGGCTTGCTTGGCATCTACCAGAGCCTGTGCATTTTGATCGAGCGCCAGCTCGGCCTGGGCTTTGTAAAGATACGGCAGAGGCGAATCAGGCATCATACGCTCGGCCTTTTTTGCATCAGCCAGGGCGGCCTCGGGGTCGCCGTTCACCAGTTCGTAGTCGGCGCGTTCAAGGTACGGTTCGCCCCAATTTGGGTCGAGCTGGATGGCTTGATTGATGTCATCCAGGATACTCTCTTCCTTGGGGTTGATCATGACCTTGGCACGTGCCCGTCCCAAATAGGCCGCGCCGAAATTGGGATTCTTGACCAGTGCCAATTGATAGGCTTTAACCGCTTCGCCGGGATCCCCCAGGGCAAGATAAGCCTCGCCAATGTAGTAGAACGGATCCGCCGATTTGGGCTCCAGCGTGGCGATCTGCTGCATGTTGGAAATCACCGCTTGCCAATCCCCTTTGGCCAGGGCGCCTTTGAAGATGCGACTATAATCGATCGATTCAGGCGCGCGTGGCGTGTTGACATAGAACGGGGTAGGTGTATAGGTTGCCGGCAACAAGGCCCAGAGCGGTGTCGGCCCGATATACGTCGGCGAAGGCTGGCCGGTTACGTTGATAAACGTCGGCGTGGTCGTATAGGTCGGGGAAGGCCCGGGTGTATTGATGAGGCGTGCAATTGTCTGCGGACTGCGCACACTTAATCCAAAATAGGCCAGCGCACAAACAGCGATGCCGAGCACAGCCAGTCCAGCCAGGCGCACAAGAGGGGATTTGGAAACCGCCTTGAAGCCTTTGGGCTTTTCTTCCTCTTCTTCTTTTACCAGTTCCTCTTCCCAGATGCGCTGGTTCTTGATTGGAAATGGCTGAATTGAATCATCGGGAGGAAGCGCACCGAGCAAGACCAGACCGCGTTTGGCAGTCGCATTTTTGGGATCCAGTTTGAGCGCGGTTTCCAGGCAATAGATACGCTCCTTGGCCGTCTCCACGGCTGCGCTCATCCAGATCCAATTTGTCGGATTGTTTTGTTCGGTCTTGAGCAGGCGCGTTAACAGGTCCTTGGCGCGGGCGTTTTCCCCATCGCGCAATGCCTCGATCGCCTCCTGAAGCATGGTATCTTCGGCCATGGTAAGAGTTTAGCACAGGGTGATTTAAATCGCAACGCCCTCCAATCAAACTGGAGGGCATGCTATAATCTCGGTAAATGCCGAAGGTGGGAATCGAACCCACACTCCTTTCGGAACACGAGTTTGAGTCGTGCGCGTCTGCCTGTTCCGCCACTTCGGCAAGTAAAGCAAGTATAACAACTCCCATTCTCAAGGTCAAGATGAAACTAGGTATTATCGGATTACCCCAATCAGGAAAAACAACCATCTTCAATGCGCTGACTGGAGGCGACCAGCCGACCACTACCAGCGGCGGACGGGTCGAGGTTCACACAGCCGTTGTGGACGTGCCCGATCCGCGCGTGGACAAGCTCTCGGGTATGTTCAATCCCAAGAAAACCATCTACGCCAAGGTCACCTACGCCGATATCGCCGGGCTGGATGGTTCAGCCGGAAAAACCGGTATATCCGGCGCGCTGCTGAACCAACTCACCCAAATGGACGGCTTTATTCACGTGGTGCGCTGTTTCGAGGATGAGAATGTCCCCCACCAGGCCGGGAGCCTGGACCCAGGCCGCGACGTGGAAACCATGCTTTCCGAACTGTTGCTAAATGACCTGATCTCAGTCGAACGCAAGCTGGAGCGATTGAAAGAGGAGCACAGCAAAGGCGGCAAAGAGAAGGCAGAGATTGAACGCCAAATTCCTGTCTTCGAACGGCTGCATGCCGCGCTTTCTGCCGAAACCCCACTTCGCAAAATGGACTTCTCGACTGAGGAGGACAAACTGCTGTCATCCTTCGGCCTGCTAACCCGCAAACCACTACTAACGGTCTTCAACCTGGGCGATGGACAGCCCACGCCGTCCATCGAATTGGATCACGGTTCGGTCTCTCTGCAAGGCAAACTGGAAATGGAAATCGCCCAACTCCCGCCCGAGGATGCAGAGATGTTCATGCAGGAATTCGGGATCGATGAGCCCAGTCTGAACCGCATGATTCGGCTCTCCTACGACCTGCTCAACCTGCAATCCTTCTTCACTGTTGGCGAAGATGAATGCCGCGCCTGGACCGTCCACCGGGGGGCGAGCGCCTATGAGTCGGCCGGTGAAATCCACAGCGACCTGCAACGAGGCTTCATTCGCGCCGAAGTGATTGCCTATGACGACCTGATCGAGCTGGGAAGCCTGGCCGAGGCCCGCAATAAAGGCAAGCTCAGGCTGGAGGGAAAGGATTACATCGTGCAGGATGGTGATATCGTTCATGTTCGTTTTAGCGTGTGACATAAGGTCACGCGCTTTTTGTTCCGATGGGTAAAAACCGTTGCTCAAGAGGAGACAAAAATGCAACAACTACATTCTTCCAAACGTCGTGGAGGGCTGATTGCGTTCGTTCTGGTTGCACTGATGCTGGCCTGCGGTCTGCCCGCCGCAGGGACGCCCCAACCGCAAGCGCCAGCCTTCGACTCGACCAAAGCCTCGCTCGAACTCCAGGCGACGGCCATGTCGCTGCAGCTGACCCAGCAGGCCATGCAAAGCGCCCAACAGGTGCAGCAGCCCACGCAAGCTCCACCCCCAGCCCAACCCGCGGCCACCAATGCCCCGGCGGATACGCCAGTCCAGCCCGCAGCCACCCAGGATATAGCCGAACGCATCCGCAACGCCAAAATCCTGGTCTATGAGGATGCGCAAAACGCAGGCCTGACCGCCTGGGTCAAGCAAACCCTGAATCTGATGGGGCTGAACTACACATACGACGGCGATGCCCAAGGCAATTTCATGAACCACCTCAATGTCGGCACACAATGGGACCTGATCATCATTGCGGCCGAAAGCAGGTCGGGGGTCCAGGGTGAATTCTGGGATGTGATCATGCCCAAAGTCAACAACGACAAAACCGCCTTGATCGTCGAGATGTGGTACCTGTCAGACATCGCCAACGGGCGCATCAGCAGCCTGACATCCAAATGTGGTATCGAGTTCCAGAAAGTGCGTACCCAGGTCGACTCGATCTATACACTCGACACCAGCCATCCCATCTTCACCACCCCCAACAGCGGCGTTGGATTGACCCATTATATAGGCTACTGGACGGACAAAGGCGGCGACTATGTGCGACTGACCGGTGGCGGGGATGCCCATCTTGTGGCTGGCGGCCACCCAGGCGAAAAATCCAACTATGGACTGATCACCAGTTGCATGGACGGACGGGTCATTATCCAGACCTTCTCAGATCACGATTACCACAGAGAAGATATTTTGATGCTGTGGGAAAATTACATCACCTATGTTTTAACCAATCACTTTGCTGCCGTTCCTTGATAAAATCGAGCATCATTACACCAAAGTAGGAGAAATTCCATGACCTATGCAGTGACTCGTTGGAGCCTGACAGACTTATTCCCTTCCCAAGAAAGTTCGGAACTTGAGAAGGCCTTCCAGACGCTGGAGCAGCGCGTCAGCAAATTCGAATCCCACCGGGACTCTCTAAAACCGGACATGGATGTGGAAGAATTCATGCAAATCCTGACCGAATCCGAGCAGACCACCCGCCTGGCCCACAGGCTTTACGCCTTCGCCGGTCTGGCTTTCTCGGCCGACACGCAAGACCAGGACATCCAGGCCCTGATGGGACGCATCCAGCAGTTCATGGCTGAACTGAGCAACCGCACGCTCTTTTTTGACCTGTGGTGGAAGGAAGTCGACGATAAAAGCGCAAAACGCTTCATGGATGTAGCCGGTGACTACCGCTATTACCTGGAAGAGATGCGCCACTTCAAACCGCACACCTTGACCGAACCCGAAGAGAAGATCATCAACCTGAAGAACGTCACTGGGGTGGAGGCGTTGACCAACCTATACGACGCCATCACCAATCGCTACGCCTTCAAGCTGGAAGTGGAGGGCGAGATCAAGGAGCTGACCCGCGGAGAATTGATGAGCTACGCGCAGGGCCCGGATGCAGACTTACGCGCCAAAGCCTACCAGGAGCTTTACCGCGTCTACGGCGAAGACGGCAAGATCCTTGGACAGATGTACCAGACCGTGGTGAGAGACTGGCATAATGAGAACACCAATCTGCGTAATTTCAGCAGCCCGATATCCGCCCGCAATCTGTTCAACGACATACCCGATGAAGTAGTCGATACCCTGCTGGAAGTATGCCGTAAGAACGCTGGTATTTTCCAGCGCTTCTTCAAACTCAAGGCTCGCTTCCTGGGTATAGACCGCCTGCGCCGCTACGACATCTATGCCCCGGTCGCCAAGGCTGACAAGAAGTATGAATTCGGCCAGGCGGTCGATATGGTGCTCGATTCGTTCGAGAGCTTCGATCCGAAGATGGCCGCGCTGGCAAAACGGGTCTTCGACGAATCACACCTGGACAGCGAAGTCCGCAAAGGCAAACGCGGCGGCGCCTTCTGCTGGTCGGTGGAACCCAGCCTGACGCCCTGGGTGTTGGCCAATTACAACGGCAAGCCGCGCGACGTGGCCACCCTGGCGCACGAACTCGGGCACGCCATTCACGCCATGCTGGCCGAACAGCACACCGCCTTCACCTATCATTCATCCCTGCCGTTGGCTGAGACAGCCTCCACCTTCGGCGAAATGATGCTGGTTGACAAGCTACTCACAGAAGAGAAAGATGAAGCGGTGCGCCGCGACATGCTCTTCCGCCAGGTGGACGACGCCTACGCCACCATCATGCGCCAGGCTTTCTTTGCCTTGTTCGAGCGCCAAGCGCACCAGATGATACAAGACAACGCCCCGGTGGATGAAATTTCAAAAGCTTACATGGAAAACCTGGGCGAGCAATTCGGTGACACGGTGGAAATCAGCGAGGAATTCAAGTGGGAATGGGTTTCGATCCCCCATATCTTCCACACGCCATTCTATGTGTACGCCTATGCTTTTGGGCAGTTGTTAGTACTTTCACTCTACCAACAATATCAAGCCGAGGGTGAGACCTTCAAACCCAAGTACTTCAAAATCCTGTCAGCGGGGGGATCCGAATCGCCGGAGAAAATCCTGCAGGATGCCGGCATTGACATTCGCAGCGCAGCCTTTTGGCAGGGTGGCTTTGATGTCATCAGCGGTCTGGTAGAACAATTGGAAAAATTATAGAAGTCAATGCACAAAAAAATCTGCCATGTGTGTACTCGATGATCTCGCTCAATTGGCCGAGAATCAATTCTGGTTGGAGTTCCAGGGTGGAGGCCAGAGTATGGGAGATCGCCAACAGCATATCCTGCTCATGGGCACGCATATCAGGAAATCAAGACGCCGTTGGAGGTTTTGTTCGGCTTGAATCCGTTCGCTGACATCCCGGACGATACCCAGTCGGCACATTCGGGCTTGATACGTAAATGCCGTCCCATGCCATTCGGTGTAAAACGTTGAGCCGTCCTTGCGAACTTCAGATACCCATGTTTCGGAAGCGCCGGCTAACGGAAACGCCCGGATGTACTCATTGAATGCAGCTTGGCTGTTGATGTGTACGAAAGCCGACAAGGGCTGCCTGATGAATTCTTCGCGTGTGAAGCCATGCATCAAGCATGCCGCAGGATTTGCCTACCATCAGGCCGGTTTCCAGATCGTTGACGATCAAGCCGTCAGGATATACTCGAACCGGGGCTACCGCCCATCACAACTCGCACCTCGTGTGGCTGGCCATCGTCCACCAGTGAGATTGTTATCTCACTACTCCTGGGGGACGGATTCCCGTCCAATAAAACTTGCCGGACGCCGCAGTTGACCTTTTGTGGGTTCTCTACGCTGATCTTGTAATGGGTGCTTCTAAAACGGTAATCCACTTTAAATCCCGGCCAGTCCTTGGGAATGCAGGGATCGATCTTGAGCACCTCGCCCACCCGAGAAATACCCAGGATGGCCTCGATGCCCAGACGATACATCCAACCCGATGAGCCGGTGTACCAGGTCCAGCCGCCCATGCCGAGGTGCGCGGTTTGGCTGTAGATGTCAGCGGCGATGACATACGGTTCCACCTTATAGCGTGCGGCCTTACCGGGCGTGTCGGCATGGCTGATGGGGTTCAACATGCGGAACAACTGCATGGCCTGCTCACCCTGCCCGAGTTTAGCAAAGGCCCAGGCAGTCCAGATGGCGGCATGCGTGTACTGCCCGCCGTTTTCGCGCACACCCGGCAAATAGCCTTTGATGTAACCGGGATCGCGCTCCGACTTGTCGAAGGGCGGGGTAAACAACAAAAGCATCTGCTCGTCCGGTTTGACCAGCAGCCGGTTGACGGAATCCATGGCCTGCACCGCCCGCACCGGGTTTGCCGCACCTGACAAAACCGCCCAGGATTGGGCAATCGAATCAATCTGGCACTCGTTATTCTGATTCGACCCCAGCCGCGAGCCATCGTCATAGAAGGCGCGCAGGTACCAGTCGCCATCCCAGGCGTGGGCTTCAAGCGCCCGGGATAAATTCTCGGCCTTTTGCAGGTATGGGGCGGGGTCGTCCTGCATTAACGTAGCCAGCGGCCCAAAACGTTTGAGCGTAGCGTGCAGGAACCAGCCCAGCCAGATACTCTCGCCGCGTCCATCCACGCCTACCCGGTTCATGCCGTCATTCCAGTCGCCCGCGCCCATCAGCGGCAGGCCATGCGCGCCGGCTGTTGCACCCTTTTCCAGCGCCCGGCGGCAATGTTCATAAAGCGTGTAAGCCTCGGTCATCGATGCGTATTGGCTGTAACGGTCTGCTTCTTCGGGCTTGAGCAGCTCGCCTATCAGGAAGGGGATGCTTTCACTCAAAATGGAATCATCGCCTGTGGCAGTGACGTACTCGGCGGTGACATACGGCAGCCAGAGCAGATCGTCCGAAAAGCGCGTGCGCACCCCACGACCCGCGGGCGGATTCCACCAGTGCAGCACATCCCCTGCCTCAAACTGGTGCCGCGCCGCCTCTAATATCTGGGCACGCACCAGATCGGGTCGGCTATGCAGCAGCGCCAGCACGTCCTGGAGTTGGTCGCGGAAGCCAAAGGCCCCGCTGGATTGATAAAGCGCCGTGCGTCCCCACACACGGCAGGAAAGCGTCTGGTAGAGCAGCCAGCGGTTGAGCATCAAATCCATGCCAGGGTCGGGGGTTTCAACCGTGATAGCCTTCAGGATATCCTCCCACTGCTGCTGGACAGCCCGCCAAATGGTCTCCATATGACCCTCGGCCTGGAATTGTCCAATCAGCGTCAGGCTTTCAGCCCGGTTTGCTCCTTCGCCGATCAAGAAAAAGACCTCCTCGCTTGCGCCGGGCGGCAGGTCGACGTGCAGTTGGATAGCGGCGCACGGGTCCAGCCCGGCATTGACCGCGCTTTCCAAACCAATACGACCGAGAGCCGCCGGAGCGCGCAGGCTGCCCATGCGACCCAGGAACTCTGCACGGTCGGCCGTCACGCCATGCGGTTTTTTATTGGCAGCCAGAAAGGCTACGCGTTCTCCGAACTCACTGTTGAAGCGGTTGGTGGCGAGCAAGGCATGTTTATCGGGCTCAAACTCCGGCATGATGTAGGCCTGGTGCGTGTCACGCGTGGTGCCGAGCACCCATTCGGCGTAGTAGGTGACGGTGATACGGCGCGGACGTTTCCACAGGTTTTCCAGGCGCAGGTGCACAATCTTGATTGGCACATCCGGCGCGGCGAACAGGCGCAGGTTCTGATTCAAGCCATGACTCTGGCTCTCGAAGATCGAATAGCCCGCCCCGTGACGGATCACATGTGCCGTTTCTGCCCCGGCAGGCATGGGCGTCGGCGACCAGACCAGACCGGTTTCCTCATCACGCAGATAAATGGATTCGCCCGGCATATCGGTGAGCGGATCGTTGCGCCAGGGGGTCAGGCGGTTCTCGCCGCTGTTGCCTGCCCAGGTAGGGCCAGAGCCCGCTTCGGAGACCAGGAAACCGAACTGCGGGTTGGCAATGACGTTGACCCACGGGTGTGGCGTATGCTGCCCCGGCTGCAAATGGATGACATATTCCCGCCCATCGCGACTGAATCCACCCAGGCCGTTGTCCATTAACAGGTTTTCCGGGAGTTGGAGCGGTTCCGTTGGTTCGAGAGCAAGCGCCGGGGAGAGTGATGCGGTGAACTCTGGCAGGCGTGTGGAGGGGGTGGTTAAACGGAGGGCGTGTTCAGCCAGGGTCCCACTTTTTTCATCCAAAATAACGCCCGCCACGGTTTCGAGCAGAATCTTGTCGGCAGGTTGAAGCTGGTCTGTGCGCAGCACGAAAATACCATCGCGCTGGTTCAGGGAAGCTTCCGCACCCATGCGCTTGATCTGGCGCTGGATGGCGTTTTGCAGGTCGAGGGAATAGCCGGTATCCTGCTCGTTCAGGATGACCAGGTTGACCGTGACATGGTGGCTGCGCCAGTAGGTGAAGGCTTGCAGGGCTTCGATCAGTAGAGGCGACTCGCCATCACGGATGCGCGTCAGCAAAATGGGGTAATCACCAGAGATACCGAAGACCCACAGGCCAGATTGCCCCTTCTCATTTTGAGCCAGGATATGCGGCGCGGCGCGTAATGCGCCGGCCGGGTAGAGCAGGGCAGATAAAAGGCGCTGGATATTTTCGACAGAGGGTGCGTCCAATCCCTGTTCGAGCAGTTCTCTTTCGCAGTGGGCGCGGGCAGCGTTGAAGGCGTGATAGATAGCTTGCCCGGACTGGTAGCGGGAGAGCTTCTCCAATGCTTCGGCACGCGAGGCGGCCGCCAGGGTCAAAAATGTGACGCGGGTTTTAGCACGGGGCTTCAGGTCAATTTCCTGCGCCAGTGACAGGATTGGGTCGAGTGTGCCTCCGACGGTTCCGGAAAGATGGCGGCTGGCGTCTTGTAGCGTCAGCGGGGCGTGCATCGTCTGTGACCTGCCCAGGAATTTGGCGCGGTCAGTCTCGTGGTCGCCGGTCACTTTACGCCCGGATTCGATAATCATGGCATGTACCAGCACAACAGGTTTTTCGTCCGCGGAGCGCGGGCGGCGCTGGAACAGGAGCGCATTCTCTTTGGGGAGATATTCGCTCTCGATAAAAAGTTTGTTGAAGGACGGATGCCGCCTGTCGGCGGCCTGCGCTGCCAATACCACTTCGCTGTAACTGGTCAATTTGAGTCGGCGAATGCGGTCGCTGTTATTAAGGATGTTTACCCGCCGGATTTCAACGCCGTCTACGCTGACAGTGATCCCGGTGCGCAGGGTAATGCCATTGTCGGAACGCTGGAGCTCAACCTTGTGTGGATAAAACCAAACCTCCTGATTCCTGGCTAGAATCTCGTGGCCCGCAGCCTCCGGCTTACATACCACCGGCTGGCAGGTAGCCGACCAGAGCGCACCGCTCTCGCGGTCCTGCACATAGATCCATGTGCCCCACTGGTCAAGCGTGCTGTCGGCATGCCAACGCGTCAGCGCAAACTCGCGCCACTGACTGAACCCGCTGCCCGCGTTGGTGACCAGCACGCTGGTGTCACCCTGCGAAAGCACATGTACCTGCGGGATGGGGCTATCGACCGGCACCCGCCAGGGCGCGCTGTTGACCCAGCGCACGGCCTCGTCCAAATCCACAGGTTCATCGGTATGGGGAAATTCAAGGGGCGGGTTCTGCGGAATTTTTTCCTGAAGCAAAAGTTCCACGCTCTGGATATGTTCATCGGCGTGGAATCGCTCCACCATGACATCCTCCAACAGGAAGTTACAAGCCGCCAGCAGGACCATACCCTGGTGATGCGCCATGTAAGATTGCACGATGGCATGGGCCTGCCCGGCTGGTAAGCGTGTTTTGGTGTAATCGAGCGCCTCGTAAAAACCAAAACGCCCGAGCATGTTCAGTCGCTCCAGGTGCGCCATGTTCTCCAGGACTGCCCGCGGTCGCAATGAAAGCCCAAGCACAGAGGCATAGGGCGCGATGACCAGATCATCGGGCAAGTCGCGTTTATAACCCAGCGTAGGCACGCCAAAAGCTCGGTACTGGTAGTGCTGGTCGAGGTCGAAAGCATAGTAGCCTGATTCCGAGATGCCCCAGGGCACCTGGTGCTCCTGCCCGTAACTCATCTGGGCGTCAAGCGCGGCGTAACAGCTATCCGAGAGGAAGGTCCCGGTGTAGTTTTTAGCAAACAGGGTCGGCATGAGATATTCGAACATGGTGCCGCTCCAAGAGAGCAGCACCTGCTTGCCGTTGACCTGCGTCACTGGCCGCCCCAAATGTTGCCAGTGATTTTGCGGTACATCCCCTTTGGCAATCGCAATCAGGCTGGCAATGCGGGATTCAGAGGCCAGCAAATCGTAGTAACTCGGGTCGAGCCGTTCAGCGTTGGGAGTGTAGCCGATATGGAACAACTGGCGATGCGCATTGAATAAAAAGCGAAAATCCATGTTGCTCACGGCCGTATTCGCTTGTTCTGCCAGGTCTCGAAAACCGATCAGCAGGGGCGTGATCGTCTGGTGAGCTGAGGCGATATCAGCCTCCAGGTTTTTGCACCAATCCCGCGCATTTTCATTCCATGCAGGATCCGGGACTTGATCATCCAGGAGTTGTGTCTTGAAATGTGCCAAGGCTGTTTTGACGCGCTCGTACGCCTGAGTTGCCTGCCCCAGGGTCGGCCGTTCAGCAAGGAGCGTGTTGCAAAAATCCTGCCAGGCGGGCGTTTGCATGATTAACTCGGTTGGCGCATCCAGGCGCTTAAGCCAGGGTGCGAACAAATCCAGGCTGCGCTGCATGTCCTGCAGGTGCTGGTACATCAAATCCAAATAAAGTTGGAGTTCGGTCAGGGATTCGCGCTCGAGATGGGGATGACTCTCGAGCAATTCCATCAAACGATGCGAGACTCTTTCCCAGCCTTCGCCCGAAAGCCAGTCGAGAGTCTTTTTCCATTCTGACGGTTGATCCTGGACGGCGCTGACACGCTTGTAAATGCTGGTCAATTCGACTTCAAACGATTCAATCGAAGCGTGTGGATTGTTTTTTTCCAACGCCTGCAGCACTTCTGCCAGAATGTCCAGCAGGACGAGCAGTCCCTGCCATTGTTTGTTGTCCAGAAGCGGCGCATCTGCCAAAGCGAGACAGCCCTGTCTAAGCGTGATCAGGCAAGCCGCCAGGTTGCCGCTATCCACCGTGGAAACATAACGAGGCGGAAGCGCGGCCAGGGTCTGTGAGTCGTACCAGTTCATAAGATGTCCCCGGTAATGTTCCATCTTATCCATGCTCTCAAAGGTAGAGCGCAGGCGGACTGCCAGTTCCATCAAGCCGATATAGCCCAAATCATATGCCGATAAAGTAGACACCAGGAAAAGACCGATGTTGGTGGGTGTGGTGTAATGTGCGAGACTGCCGCGCGGTGATGCTTGAAAATGGTCCGGAGGCAGCCAGTGATCATTGGGTCCGGCAAACTGTTCAAAAAATGCCCAGGTGCGGCGCGCCAGGCGCAAAACCTGTCTGCGTTGAGTCTCCGTAAGCGGTGTGGTCGTGTATGTTACCGGTTGACTGATCCTATAGGCGACTTGGGGAGCGAGCAGCCAGGCAACCAGCAAAGGCAGCGCCACCCAAAGCGCGGTTGGATCGAAAATAGCAATTGTTATGCCCAGCAGAACAGCAATAAACGAGGAAACCGCCATCTCGCCCCAGGTTTCGAGGTGCGTATTCAATTCAAACGAACGGGCTGCATTTGCTGCAGTTGTCCACTGCAGCAAATGTTTGCGTACGATGAACAGGCGGGCAATCGTTATCCCGATGGCGCTCAAAGCCAGCAAGGCCTCGTAGGGCAGAAAGAGAATAGAAAGCATCCAACGCACGAGCTGGGGCCAGATCGGGTCGATAAGTCGTCTGAACGTTAACCGTTCGAGATGGCGCTTGCCCTGCTGCACAGTTTGCACCGCAATCGGCAGGGCGAAAGGCAGCAACACGAGCAGAGTCCAGACCAGGGGTGACCCGGGCAGGAACAGCCAACCAGCGATGAGCAATGCCAGCATGGTAGGAGGCAGCAGGCTGCGCCGCAGGTTGTCGAATATTTTCCAGCGGTTGATTATAGAAAGGCGGTTGGGCGCCATCCCGTTTTTGGTGCGAACAGTGGGGAACAACCAGGGTAGTAACTGCCAGTCGCCCCGGATCCAACGCCGCAGGCGGTGGGCGTAGACCAGGTAGCGCGACGGATATTCCTCGTATAGGACGATGTCCGTGACCAGCGCAGCGCGTCCGTAAATTCCCTCAAATAGATCGTGGCTGAGCAGGGTATTCTGGCGTACCTGCCCCGCCAGGCTGCGCTCAAAAGCGGCGACATCATAAATTCCTTTGCCGACGTAACTACCTTCGCCAAATAAATCCTGATACACATCCGAAACAGCAAAGGAGTACAGGTCAAAACCTGCATTCGCGGCAAATATTTTCGAAAAAGGAGAACGGTTCGCGCTGGTTGGCTTGATAGCCACACGTGGTTGCAGCACGGTATAACCAGCAATCACCGAGCGCCCATCCGGGGAAAATTCGGCATGGTTAAGCGGGTGCGCCAGGGTGGCGATCAACCGGTTAGCGCTGCCCTGCGGCATGGATGTGTCCGCATCCAGCGTGATCACATATTTGATGCCGTTTAGGATGCTCACATCCCCAACCTGCGTTGTGTAAGATGTTTCACCAAGGTCAAGCAGCAGACGATTAAAATCCGCCAGTTTGCCGCGTTTGCGTTCCCAACCCATCCAGACCCCTTCAGACGGATTCCACTGGCGTTGACGGTGGAATAAATAAAAGGGTGTCGCCGGCGCGTATTTTTTATTAAGGTTTTCAATGCCCGTTCTTGCAAGCGCAAGCAGTTGTTCATCCTGCGGCATGTCCCGTGCCGGGGCATCCCCAAAATCGGTCAGCAGGGCATAGGTCAGTTGCGGGTCGGGGTTGGACAAGTAACAAAGTTCCAACTCTTGCCAGAGATGGCTGAGTTCACCGCTGCTTTCCAGTAAACTGGGGACAACCACCATGGTGCGGTTGCCCGGCGGGATACCCTCCGAAAAATCCATGCGCGCCAGGCTTTGGGGTTTGATGCGGTGGGTTACATTCCAGTTTACAAGAGCAATAGCGGCGTCCAGAGCCAATCCAAACCCAAGCAGGCCGACAGCGACAAGTTGGGCAAGCGAGCCGCCCGAAAACATTGTGTAAGTAAGCAGCCCCACAGCGAACAACACAGAAAGGATAATGATGCTCCCCAGATATATGCCGGTGGGGACTGCAAGCAACGCGCGGCGAATCCGGAGGTTTAATCCAGGCTGGTAGCTGATACTGGCTTCAAGCGTCGTTCGTCCTGCATCCCGCAGGTAAAAGCCGACATGCGCTGGCCGCCCTGAGGTCTTGTTCTTTGCGTTACGAGCGAGGTCAACTGCGGCGAGCGCGACCTCCTCTTCGCTGAAGGCCGAGTAGCGTGCCAGTTCCTCGACGATATTGCGATAACTGTTCCGAGTTTCAAAATCCATAAGCGCATAGATCCCCGCAGGATCGTCGCGTAAAATCTGTTCCACCCGGCTGGTTTGATCAAAAAAGGTTTTCCAATCCGTGGTGGAGAGCAAGCGCAGGCTGAGGAAACAGTTGGCTACAATAGTCTCGTTTGCCAGCGGCGGAGAACCGAACCGGTTCGGGATTTCTCGCAATAGTCCCGGTTCCAGCACGCGGCTCAAGCCCTTTGGCACATCCATCCCGGTCAGTTCAGCGGAGGCATAGACCAGCTGCTCCAAAATCCCGATGCGCAACATGCTCGGCCATGCCCACAGTTCCCCAATCGTCAGGGGTGTGATCTGCTGATAGGCCTGCAAAAAAGTAGAAGCTTGAGTCAGGTCGAGTTGGCTTTGACTGTATCCAATCCATTCCTGCGCCAGGGCAAATATGCGAGGCAGTCCTGCTTGCTGGATTGGGCTCGGATCTCCTTGCGATGGTGTCTGGTACAGTTGTGGTAACTGCTTAAGAAAACTGACTGGCAGGTTTTCTTCGATCTGGCGGAAAGTTTGTTTTACAACATAAAAATTATCCAGCATCCATTCGCCTGCGCGGGAAACTGGTAAATCCTCGAGTGGAATGGTTTTGAAGATAGTATTGGCATTACGCAAAGCCTGCTCCCAGATATTCAGGTGTTCCAGCAGGTCGACTTTGGCGGGGTGAGATATTTCCACTGTTTCCTGTGTGGGTACCGAGGCGACCTGGTGCTTTTTCGCCAGGTGGTGCGCAAATTCACCCAGTCGTGTTTCTGCATCCGGGTTGGTGTGATCAGAAGGAATTACTTGCGGGGTAGCCTGCATAAGCTAATGTTATGTTAGTTCTCTTGATGACAACTCAATCGATTTTTGCTCATGTTTGGCGGGTAGGTCCTGAACGATCAGAAGAGATACTTTGCCATACAGGATGAAATTATTGACCACACTGCCATACGGCCATTCGTGTTTCCCCGAATAGCCATGCGCACTCAGCGTGACCATGTCTATATTTTCCCGTTCAACCACTTGATGTAAGGCTGCAACCGTGTGATCACTGATAATGAGATGGGTTTGAACAGCAATGCCTTGCAGATACGAACGCGACTTCACCTGTTCAAGATATTGCCCGGCTTCTTCTCGATTCCGCGCGACAACGCGATTGGATAGCTCGAGATCTTCGTGTGCGGAGGGCATCTGGCGCGCCATTTCGGGGGTTTGGACCACATGCACAAGATGGATCGTTGACTTATGAAGACGCGCCAATTGCGTGATGATCGGTAGAACATGTTCTGCCCGCTGGGAACCATCCAACGGCACCAAGATGCTCTGATAAAACGGAGTTGCTGATAATTCACCAGCCGGGAGGTCCTGTTGGTGTGCCCGAACGATGAGCATTGACGTT
>Ga0315535_1001430_pt1 | contig 15952 bp, 15 predicted proteins | sample SalMarSW160220MG_2_FD_203092 | JGI IMG/M metagenome (GOLD analysis project Ga0315535, IMG submission 203092) | Salt marsh sediment microbial communities from the Plum Island Ecosystem LTER, Massachusetts, United States - Salt Marsh Sediment SW1602-20 ...
TGGTTCTCGCCCTCCGATTGGCGAGCCATGCGGGCGATGCGCCGATTCTGGCATTCGACGAGATCGATGCGGGTGTCGGCGGGGAGACGGCACTCGTGCTCGGACGCAAGCTCGCGAGACTTGCCGAGGGACGCCAGGTACTGTGCGTCACGCATCTTCCTCAGGTTGCAGCGTTCGCGGATCGCCACCTCGTTGTCACCCGTGCGGGCACCTCCGCGCTCGTCGAGCAGGTCGACGGCGAAGCCCGGCTGCGGGAGCTCTCGCGAATGCTCGCGGGGTTGCCCGAGTCCGTTCAAGGGCGACTTCACGCGCAGGAGCTCCTCGCGGCGGCCAACATCGAGTGAGATGCTCGATGGTTCGCTCGGGGCTGCTACGCTGACGTCCCGTGGCGAAATATGTATTCGTAACGGGCGGCGTGGTCTCCAGCCTCGGCAAGGGAATCACCGCATCTTCACTGGGGCGACTGCTCAAGGCCAGGGGTCTCCGCATCGTCAATCAGAAACTCGACCCCTACATCAACGTCGATCCCGGAACCATGAACCCGTTCCAGCACGGCGAGGTGTTCGTGACCGACGACGGGGGCGAGACCGACCTCGATCTCGGTCACTACGAACGCTTCACGGGCGTCAATCTCAGGCGGGATTCGAACGTCACCACCGGATCTGTCTATCTGTCGGTGATCCAGAAGGAGCGCAGAGGCGACTATTTGGGCGGCACCGTGCAGGTGATCCCTCACATCACAAACGAGATCAAGTCGAGAATCCGGCGCATCGGAGACCGGGACGAGATCGATGTGGTCATCACGGAAGTCGGGGGGACGGTCGGCGACATCGAGAGTCTCCCTTTCCTGGAGGCCATACGACAGCTCCGCAACGACCTCGGCCCCCACAACACGGTGTTCGTGCACGTGACGTTGGTCCCGTACATCGCCGCTTCCGAGGAGCTGAAGACCAAGCCCACGCAACACTCGGTCGCCGAGTTGCGGAGTCGAGGAATCCGCCCCGATGTGATCGTCGTTCGTTCAGACCGGCCGATCGGGAGCGACGCCATTCAGAAGATCTCACTGTTCTGCGACGTGTCCAAAGAAGCGGTGGTCAACGCTCTCGATGCCGACAACATCTACAAGGTGCCGCTCGATCTTCATGAGGCGGGCCTCGATACGGTGGTCACGAGGCGACTGCGCCTCGACACACCGCCACCCGACCTGACCGCGTGGCGTGAGATGGTCGATCGGGCCCAGCGCGCGACCCGGCCGGTCACGATCGGGATCGTCGGCAAGTATGTCGATCTTCCGGACGCCTATCTGTCCGTAGTGGAGGCGCTTCGACACTCGGCGGCCGCGTCCGACGCAGTGCTCGAACTCCGGTGGATCCCCAGCGACGACATGGGTGGCCTGCTGGCGAGTGAGCATCTAGCCGGTGTGGACGGGATCGTCGTTCCAGGGGGATTCGGAATTCGAGGTATTGAGGGCAAGATATCGGCGATCCGCCATGCCCGCGAGAGCAACATCCCGTTCCTTGGGTTGTGTCTTGGACTTCAGTGCGCCGTCATCGAGTTCGCACGATCGGTACTCGGACTGACCGAGGCCGACAGCGCGGAGTTCAACCCGACGACCCCCCACCCGGTCATCGACCTGATGGAGAGCCAGCTCGACGTCTCTGAGATGGGGGGCACCATGCGGCTCGGGCTCTACCCGACGAAACTCGCAGAGGGATCGCTCGCGCGGTCGGCGTACCGCCAGGAGCTGATCTATGAACGGCACCGGCACCGGTACGAGGTGAACAACCGCTACCGCAGAGATCTCGAAGAGGCCGGCCTGCGACTGTCCGGAACGTCACCGAATGATGCGCTCGTGGAAATCGTCGAGCTCCCAAGTCATCCGTACTTCATCGGAACGCAGTTTCACCCGGAGTTCCGTTCGCGCCCTGACGATCCACATCCACTGTTCCTGGGGCTGGTGCGAGCGGCGTTGGAACACCGTGCCGGACCCGTCGTTGACCGCGACATGGTCGATCTGCGGGAACCCCAGGCCCGGTGACCACGCTCGGCAGGAGATTCGTTTCCGGGGGTACGTTCCTCGGCATCGAACGTGTTCACCTCATGGTCGATGGACACCATCTCCTGCGCGTCGTCGTGCACCATCCTGGCGCAGTCGCCGTAGTGCCTGTGATCGGCGATGACGTCATCCTGATCGAGCAGCAACGGGTCCCGCTGGGGCGCCGACTCCTGGAGATTCCGGCAGGAAAACGTGACGTCGCCGGAGAACCGGCGGAAGTGACCGCGATTCGAGAGTGTGAAGAAGAGGTCGGGTGGAGGCCAGGCAGACTGACCAGTCTTGGAACCATCTACACGACGCCGGGGTTCTCCGACGAGCGCATATGGCTCTTCATCGGCCGGGATCTCGAACCTGTGCGGGCCAACCCTCAAGGGCACGAAGAGGAGCATGCAACCGTCGTGAGGATGCCCATCAGCGACGCGCTGCGTAGGGTTGAGAGAGGAAAGATCGTGGATGCGAAGACCGTCATCGGGCTTCAGGCGTTGAGAAGGGAGTTCGAATCGTGATCATTGGAGTCCCCAAGGAGATCAAGCCGGGCGAGCATCGCGTAGCCATCACCCCGGTCGGTGTGCGCGAGCTGGCCAATCGCGGCCATCGTGTCGTGATCGAGATGGAGGCAGGGGAGGGCTCGACCATTCACGACGAGGAGTACGCGCTCCAGGGAGCCGAGATCCTGCCTTCTCCCGAGGCCGTCTTCGAGACGGCCGACATGGTCCTCAAGGTCAAGGAGCCACAGCCGCCGGAGGTGGCCATGCTCCGCAGCGGACAGGTGCTCTTCACCTATCTCCATCTCGCCGCCCATCCCGAGTTGACCAACGCGATGCTCCAACGTGATGCAGTCGGGATAGCCTACGAGACGGTGGAGCTTCCCAGCGGGGCGCTCCCGCTCCTTGCCCCCATGTCGGAGGTTGCCGGGAGGATGGGAACTCAGGCCGGCGCCTACTTCCTCGAGAAGGCGCACGGGGGGAGAGGCATCCTCCTCGGAGGTGTACCCGGTGTCATGCCGGCGAAGGTGGTCGTGATCGGCGCTGGAATGGCCGGTGCCAATGCGGCCATGATGGCTGCAGGCCTCGGAGCTCAAGTCGTGGTCCTCGACACGGACGCCCGCAAGTTGCAGGCGCTCGACGCCATCTACCGTGGCAGGATCCTGACGTTGTCCTCGAATCTGCTCACGATAGAAGAGCAGGTCCAGGAGGCGGATCTGGTCATCGGGGCCGTGCTGCTTCCCGGCGCATCCGCCCCCAAGCTGGTCACCGAGGCCACCGTGAAGGAAATGAAGCGGGGATCGGTGCTGGTCGACATCGCGATCGATCAGGGCGGATGCTTCGAGACGAGCAGGGAAACGACGCATCAGGACCCGACCTACCTACTGCACGAGGTGGTTCACTACGCAGTCGGCAACATCCCGGGAGCGGTTCCGCACACGTCGACCTACGCGCTCACCAACGCGACGCTTCCGTATGCCCTGGCACTCGCGGACAACGGTGTCGCCGGTGCAACCGAACTCCACCCCGAGCTGCTTCTCGGATTGAACGTGATCGGCGACCACGTCGTTCACAGAGCTGTCGCCCAGAGCCTTGGGCTGCCCTACACGAACCCGACGGAGCTCCTGTCCCGGCTGCCCAAGTGACGACCGAAGAAGAGATAGGCGAGTACCTCTCGTCGCTTGCCGTCGAGCGAGGGCTCGCGTCGAATACGGTCGCCGCATACCGGCGTGACCTCGGGCAATACGCGGCTTTCCTGAAAGGGCGTGAACCGACCACCGGGCTGGTGGTCGAGTATGTGGCCACGCTGCACGGCTCGGCGCTCGCCCCATCCACCGTCGCACGCAAGATCGCGTCGCTCCGGGGTCTTCATCGATTCCTCGTCGGGGAGGGGCTCACGAGCAGCGACCCGACCACGCTGATCGAGACGCCTCGGCTTCCCCGCCGCCTCCCGAAGGCCCTGAGCGTCGAGGAAGTGTTCCGACTTCTCGATACTCCGGACCCTGCGACTCCGCTCGGACGTCGAGACAGCGCCCTCCTCGAGTTCATGTATGCAACCGGAGCCCGAGTCGCTGAGACGGTCGGACTGGACCTCGATGCCATTGATCTGGTGGAGCGAACGGCGATCGTGACCGGCAAAGGCTCTCACCAGCGGATCGTGCCGGTCGGGGCACATGCCGTTTCTGCCATCGAACGCTACCTTCCAGACAGGATGCGACTGAAGGGAAGCAGTCCCGATCCAGGAGCGCTGTTCTTGAGCTCACGTGGACGACGCCTGAGTCGCCAGGGGGTCTGGGTGATCGTGAAGCGTCATGCCCTCAGAGCGGACATCGACAGGGATCGGATCTCACCACATGTCCTCAGACACTCGGCGGCGACCCACATGGTGGAGGGAGGGGCCGACCTCAGAACCGTCCAGGAGATGCTGGGACACGCTAGTATCTCGACCACACAGGCGTACACCAAGGTGTCGCCCCAGCACCTCTACGAGGTGTACGTTTTGTCCCATCCGCGGAGCAGGTGAGCGAACAATGGACTCCATCCGTTCAGCACTCGAATCCGAGCGCGAGGAACTCGTCCGACAGCTCGATGAGTTCGGCGCGACCGATCAGGGAAACCTGGGTTCGGACGTTCAATTCCCGGGCTCGTTCGCCGACGCGGGTGCCGCAGCGGCAGAACGAAGCGAGGTGATCGGCCTCGTACAGAGCCTGGCCCGAAGGGTCAGAATGGTTGACCGTGCCCTCGCAAAGATCGAAGAAGGCACCTATGGGGTATGCGACCGCTGCGGAAAGCCAATTTCCAGCGCGCGCCTCGAAGCACGACCTGAGTCGGTGTTGTGCCTCGAGTGCAAGTCGCGCTCTTGAGCAACCTCGCCCAGAACCTCCTGTTCATCGCTGTCCTCTTTCCATCGGTGATCCTGCACGAGGTATCACACGGGTGGGTGGCCGAACGGTTCGGTGATACGACTGCTCGAAGGGCGGGACGCATCACCCTGAATCCACTGGTGCACATCGATCCCGTGGGCACCGTGCTGGTACCGGCCGTCCTTGCATTCACGGGGGCGCCGGTGTTCGGATGGGCCAAGCCGGTACCGGTCGTGCCTGCACATCTTCACCGTCCCACCCGGGACATGGCGTTGGTGGGGATCGCCGGCCCGATCACGAACGCCACACTCGCCCTCATCGCCGGCAAGGTGGTCCTGCCGTTCACATCGGGAACTGTCGAGCAAGTCATCTGGTACTTCGCCTATGTGAACGTCGTGCTGGCCGTGTTCAACCTCCTCCCGGTTCCTCCGCTCGATGGAAGCCGCCTTCTGCCCCTTGCGCTCGGACCACGAGGGAAACGCGTGTGGTCGTCGATCGAGCCGTTCGGTCTGCTCATCGTGTTCGCCCTCTTGTGGATTCCTCAGTTCTCGGTCGTTCTCTCGGTTCCGATTCGGGCGCTTGCCGCGTTCGTGGGCCTGACATGAGCCGGTTGGGAGGCTGGTCACACCTCGCTCGGAGGTTCTTGGAGGTCCTCCGCGCCATGCCGCTGACCGAGGCACAGCGGAGTGAGGCTCGGTTGCTTCTTCGTTCCGACGGGGAAGCTGCGCTGTTCTTTGCCCAACCTCCCGCGGACCAACAGCACGGGCTCGCCGCGGCCCGCCACGCTCCACTTGGGCTTCGTCGTGCCGCGCTGCTCCATGACATCGGAAAGCAGATGTCGGGACTCGGGGTATGGGGACGGTCACTCGCGAGCGCTGCGGCGAAGCTGCACATTCCGGTACGAGGTCGGTTCGCTCAGTACCTCGCGCACGGCCCCATCGGGGCAGAGATGCTGGAGGCAGTAGGAGTCGAACAGGTCATCGTCGACTACGCCAGGTGCCACCATGCCGAAAGGCCGAAGAGCATCTCCCCTGAGGATTGGGCGCTTCTGGTGGAAGCGGATCGAAAAGCACGTCCGAACACCGGTTCCCCAATACGATGATGCCTACCGTGAGGACGCACGAAGTCAAGACAGCCGTGTTCGAAGGTCCGCTGGATCTGCTGCTCCAGCTGATCACGAGTCACCAGCTCGAGATCACCGCAGTCAGTCTCGTGGATCTGGTCGACGAGTACCTGGTGGTCATCGGTGAGATGGAGCGCTTGGACCTGGAAGTCACCAGCGAGTTCGTGCTGATCGCGTCGACGCTCATCCAGCTCAAGGCTCGCCGTCTTCTCCCTACGTCGGATGGGTACGACCTCGATGAGGAGCTGGAGCTCATCGAAGAGCGAGACCGCCTCCTCTCTCGGCTCCTCGCGTGCGTGACATTCAAAGATGTCGCTGCGGTGATCGCCCACAGGATGGAGCAGTCAGACCGGTTCATGTCGCGGCCGTGGGGTGTCGACTTCGTTCTGCCCCTCCAGCCGGACACGCTCCCGCCAATCGATGCGAGCAGGCTGGCACACCTAGCGACAGAGCTGTTCGAGTTGGCACGGGTCGAGCCCGACCTCGACCATCTCGACCTCGACCTGCCGTCGGTCGCCGACGCCATGGCCGATCTTCGCAAACGCGTCACTGAGGAAGCGGAGGCGGACTTCTCTGACCTCGTTGCCCACACGGAGCGGCCGGTGGAGGTGATCGCCTACTTCCTCGCATTGCTGGAACTCGCCCGGTGGGGGGTGGTCGAAGCCACGCAAAACGGCTGGCTGGCCGAGATTCGCGTGAGGGCGGCGGTCGTGGATCTGACGATCGCAAGCGAGTGGGGTGAGAGTCGTGAGTGATGCCGAGCTCGTTCGCACGATCGAGGCGATTCTCTTTGTCGCAGAAGTGCCCGTGTCCAGAGAGCATCTCGCAGAGGTGCTGGAGGTAGGAATCGACGATGCAGGTCGTGGGGTAGACCTGCTCCGAGCCTCTCTCGATGAGCGAGGCTCAGGGCTCCTCGTCCGGGAGACAGGCGGGGGTTGGCGCCTGTACACGCGACCGGAGACCCGCCCGTACCTCGAACGGCTCGCCACCTCGGAGTCATCCGCACGCCTTTCGAGTGCCGCGATGGAGGTGCTGTCGATCATCGCCTACCAGCAGCCCGTGTCCAAGGGGCAGATCGCCGAGATCCGCGGTGTCGACTCGGGCTCTGCGGTGCGGACACTCGAGCGAAGAGGACTCATCCAAGAGCGCGAGCGGCTCTCCACACCCGGAAACCCCGCCCTCTACGAGACATCCCGCCTGTTTCTCGAGAAGGTGGGCATCAATTCGCTCACCGAGCTCCCACCGCTCGCAGATCACGTGCCTCCATCGGCGGTCGTGGAATCGCTCGAGGAGAGCTTCCGCCCAGAATGATCGAGCGCCTCCAGAAGCTCATCGCGCACTCAGGGCTCACCTCACGCCGAGGCGCCGAGGAGATGATCAGCGACGGCAGGGTGACCGTCGACGGCCGCCCCGCCCACCTCGGTCAGAAGATCGATCCTGAGACGGCTCAGGTCGAGGTCGACAATGTCCCGCTGCCGGTGGCCCCCGGCCTCGTCTACTACCTGCTCAACAAGCCACTCGACGTCGTCAGCACGGCGGACGACACTCACGGTCGCCCGACCGTCGTCGATCTCGTGTCATCCGAGACCCGTGTCTATCCGGTGGGTCGTCTCGACATCGACTCGGAAGGCCTCATCCTGCTGACCAACGATGGGACGCTCACCGAGCGTCTCACCCACCCGAGATATGGTGCTCGGAAGACGTACCTGGTCCGTGTCGGTGGTCCCGCGACGAGGATGCACATCCGCCGCCTCCGTGAAGGCGTCGAACTCGACGACGGGGTGGCCCGTCCGGTATCCGTACGTGTCGTGGATCGCCTCGACTCGGAGGCCCTGATCGAGATCGTCATGGGCGAAGGTCGAAAGCGGGAAGTCCGACGCATGTGCGAGGCGGTTGGAATGCCGGTCGTGAGGCTCGTACGCACGGCCATCGGTCCATTGACCGACCACACGCTGCGACCCGGTGAGAGCCGGAGGCTCGAGGTGGAAGAGGTGCGGCGTCTCTACGCTGCAACCGGACGATGACACGTCGTATCACACCCCGAAGGGCCGAGGGCACCGTCAAGGTGCCCGGCTCCCGCAGCGTCACGAACCGGGCCCTCGTCGTCTCTTCCCTGGCCGGGGGCATCAGCCGTCTCCGATCGGTTGCTGTCTGCGACGACTCCCGATCGATGGTCGACGGACTTCGGGCACTGGGGATCGATATCCGACCGGATGGAGACGATCTCATCGTCGACTCGACGAGTGGTCTCGCTCGCAGCGGTGCCCGTATCTGGGCGCAGGCATCGGGAACGACTGCGCGATTCCTGACGGCCGTTGCAGCACTCTGCCGGACCAACGTGAGCATCGACGGAGAAGAACGCCTCAGAAACCGCCCCCTCGCTCCACTGACCCGCGCCCTGAGGGAGATGGGGGCCGACGTCGATGGAGACGCTCTCCCAATCATCATCGATGGGAGGAGGCTGGCAGGGGGGTCGGTATCCGTCGACGCCTCACTATCAAGCCAGTTCGTGTCGGCGCTGGCAATGATCGCCCCGGCGCTCGGCGACGGATTAGCGGTGTCATGGCATCAACTGGCATCACGACCGTTCGTCGAGGCCACGATCGAGGTCATGGGGGCCTTTGGTGTCACCCCGACCCTGGAGCGCCAAACACTGACGGTGAGAGCAGGGCAGCGCTATGCGCCCGGGGATTTGTCGGTGCCTCCTGACGTCGCGTTGGCCGTGTACCCCGCGCTTGCGGCCGCTGTCACTGGTGGCAGGGTAATGATGCCGCGCGTGGGCCGCGACCGACTCCAGCCCGATCTGATGGTTTTCGACGTCCTCGGGAGGATGGGGTGCGCCGTCGACTGGACTCCGGACGGCGTATCGATCCAGGGTCCTGCCGAACTGAAGGCCGTCGACGTGGACATGGGAGATGCCCCCGATGGGGCTCTCGTCGTCGCCGTTGCCGCAGCGTTCGCCATGGGTGCTTCACGGATCTCGGGTTTGGGCACACTCGCCTTCAAGGAGAGTGACCGGTTCTCGGGCATCGTTGAGGGGCTGCGAGCCCTCGGAGCGCGGGTAGAACCAACAGACGATGCGATGGTCGTCATCGGTGGAATCAGGCATGGAGACGCCGTTGACGCACACGACGACCATCGCATGGCGATGGTGTTCTCGGTCGCAGGTCTCGCGCAGGAGGGCATCAGCGTGGTAGGAGACAGGAGTGTCACCAAGACGTGGCCGGACTTCTATCGGGATATGACGGCTCTCGTGGGAGACGGCTGGGCGATCGAGGTCGCAACGCCGACGGCTAGGGTCTCGGGCGCCATGGACGTGATTGCGATCGATGGGCCCGGGGGGTCCGGGAAGACGACGGTCAGCAAGGCGCTCGCCAGCGCCTTGGGTGTCGCACATCTCGACACGGGAGCGTTCTACCGCGCCATCACCCTCGAAGCCCTTCGACGCGGTGCCGAAGGAGAAGCACTCGCAGAGCTGGCCCGTGTGGTCGATGTGCGCTACGAGGACGGCAACGTCTTCCTAGCTTCGGAGAACGTCTCCAACGAGATCAGGGGCGACGCAGTCGATCGCCACGTCTCCGCTGTGAGTGCCGTACCGTCGGTTCGGAGAGAAATGGTGCGCCGCCAGCAGGAGTGGGTCGCCGACCACGGCGGCAGGGCCGTAGTCGAGGGACGCGACATCGGCACGGTCGTGTTTCCGAACGCCCGCCTGAAAGTGTTCCTCATTGCTCGGCCCGAGGTACGCGCCCGCCGGCGAGCACGTGACATGCCGGACACCGGAGTCGACTCCGTCGAGAAGGAGCTGAGGCGACGCGACGAACTCGACTCATCTCGGGCGACTTCACCCCTCGCTCCGGCAGAGGACGCTGTCGTTCTGGACACATCCGATCTCAGCGTCGAGCAGGTCGTCGCCACGATCGTGTCGATGCTCTAGTCGACCTCGCGTTTCTCGGTTGTGGGCCGCGAGGTCCCGGTGAGACTGTTGTCGTGCGGTACCTTGTTGAGCGGCTGTCAGTTGTCAGTTGTCCGCAAGTCCGCGAGTGCTTCCGCAGCGGTCCAGGATCGATCGTTCTGAAGCGGACCCGATTGGCCAGGGCGTCGAGACCCGAACCCTCCTTCGACTGCCGCTTGGAGGGCCGTCAGGAACCCTCGCAGCTGCCGTGGAAGCGGGAAGTACTCGTCCTCGTCGGTGACCGAGAGCAGCCGATAGCCGTAGCGGGGACCGACGCGCTCGATGACCTCCTGCACGAGATGATCGGGGGCAGAGGCGCCCGCTGTCACACCAACGACCCCGGCACCTTCGAGCCACTCGTCTTGGATCTGCGACGCCGTATCGACGCGATGGGTCGGGGTTCCCTCGCGCCGGGCGACTCGCACGAGGGCTTGCGTGTTGGAGCTGCTCGCCGAACCGACGACGAGGATGACGTCGGATTTGCCGGCGAGAGCCGTGACGGCCTCCTGTCTGTTCGTGGTGGCATAGCAGAGGTCACTCCGGCGAGCGGTGTGGAGACCTGCAAACCGGTCTTCTGCAGACTCGAGCACCGCCTCCCACTCGTGGAGGCCGAGCGTCGTCTGTGCCAGGAGCGCGACCTTCGAGGGATCGCGGGGTCTGAACTCCGTGAGTGGTCGGCTGGGTTCGACGAGGTGGATCGCATCGGGAGCAACCGCGACCGTTCCAGTCGCCTCATCGTGACCTTCGTGGCCGACGTAGACGATGTCGTAGCCCTGCTGGGACATCCGCTTGACCTCGTGATGCACCTTCGTCACGAGCGGGCACACCGCGTCGATGACCACCCCGGCGCGCTCTCCGGCGGCAGCCACCACGGCAGGGGCGGATCCGTGCGCGGAGAGCATGAGTGGCGAGCCGACCGGCACAGACTCGATGTCGTCGACGAACACGACGCCCATGTCTTCGAAGGCACCCACGACCCATTGGTTGTGGACGATTTCGTGGTAGCAGTACACGGGGGGGTCGAAGACTCTCACCATCCAGGTGAGTGCCTTGATCGCCATCTCGACACCGGCACAAAAGCCGCGTGGTTCGGCAAGGAGTACCCGATCGACCATCGACAGAAGAGTAGTGGGGTGGAGGGATTGCGAAGCAGGGTAGAGGCCCGTGCGGCCACTCCTGACTCGCGTGCGGGCACCTCGAGCCATCCTCATTCTCCGCACTCCAAGAGCCCCCGAGCCGGGTCGCGTCGCGAGCCTGACTACCGTTCAACCTCATGGGAGCACAGTGAGCAGAACGCCCGTGGTGGCTGTCGTCGGCCGACCGAACGTCGGCAAGTCGAGTCTCGTGAACCGAATCCTCGGTCGGCGTGTCGCCGTCGTGGACGAACGTCCGGGCGTGACCAGAGACAGGCGCGAGTTTGTTGCCGACTGGGCAGGTCACGACTTCCTCATCGTCGACACCGGTGGGTGGGAAGTGTCACCACAGGAGGAACTCGTCGCGGCGATCTCTGAGCAGGCAGAGGCAGCCCTCGGGTCGGCGGATGTGGTGCTCTTCGTCGTCGATGCGACCGCCGGGGTCTCCGAAGACGATGCGCGGGTGGCGAGGCTCCTTCGCGAAGCCCCGGTACTGCTCGTCGCGAACAAGGTGGACGGGGTTGGCCAGGAGCCGGACGTCCCCGATCTGTGGCAGCTCGGGTTGGGCGAACCCGTTCCTGTGTCGGCACTCCACGGCAGAGGCGTCGGGGACCTCCTGGACAAGATCGTCGCCCGCTTGCCCGAGGCGTTCGAAGTGACCAGCGAGGAACTGAGGAAGCTTGCGATCATCGGACGTCCAAACGTCGGGAAGTCCACGCTCCTGAACCGACTTGTGCGGGAGGACCGGGTGCTGGTTTCCCCGGTGCCGGGGACGACCAGGGATCCGATCGATGTGGTTGCGACGATCGGGGAGACGAGATACCGGGTGGTTGACACTGCGGGGATTCGCAGGGCACCCAAGGTGAAGGACTCCGCCGACTACTACTCGGTGCTGAGAGCCAGGGGGGCGCTCGCCGAGGCCGACGTCGCATTGCTCCTGGTGGACGGCGCCGACCAGATCGTGCAGCAGGATCAGCGTATCGCCGAAGCAGTAGTGGAATCGGGTGCCGGCCTGATCGTGCTCGTGAACAAGTGGGATGTCCCCAGCAGAGACGACAGAGAGACCATCACTGTCGATGTGACAGATCGGCTGGGTTTCGTCGGATGGGCGCCGATGCTCCGCGTGTCGGCACTCACCGGAAGGGGCCTTCATCGATTGGGGCCGGCATTGGACGAGGTCTTCGAGTCTCGTACGACACGCGTCTCAACCGGGGTGTTGAACCGGCTCGTTCGAGAGTGGCAGGAGGCACACCCGGCTCCCACTCGGAAGGGTCGGCGTCCGCGGATTCTGTACGCCGTGCAGGCAGGCATCGAACCGCCGACGTTCATCTTGTTCGTCGGGGGAGGCGAGCTCGATCAAAGCTACCTGCGGTATCTCGAGCGGAAGCTCAGGGAGGAGTTCCCGTTCATAGGGACACCGGTGCGCTTGGTCGCCAGACGTAGGAAGCCGCCACCGAGGTAGCATCCGCCCCGGACTCACGAAAGGGCACAATGCGTACGGTCTACGCACTTTCAGGTGGTGTGTCCAAGTTCGCCAAGGCTCGTCCGGACAAGACGTTCCAAGCGGTGATCAAAGAGGCATACGACGATGCCATCACCGACCTTGGACTCGACTTCAGGACGTTCACGTCGTTGGCGGACGGATCCGTCGCCTCATACTTCTCCGACCACTTCAGCAGGCAGCTGATGGCCGGAATCATGGCGCAGGACTACCTCGGCCTCGTTCCCAAACCCGGACACCGGGTCGAGGGTGGTGGGGCAACGGGCGGTCTCTGTTTCCAGGAAGCATGGAAATCGGTCGCTTCGGGACACATGGACGTGTGTGTCGCCTACGGCTTCGAAACGATGAGCCATGTCGAGACGTGGAAAGGAAACGAGTTCATCGCCCTGGCGTCGGACGTGTCGTGGGACTACCCGGTAGGAGGCTTCTATTCGGGGTACTACGCGATGATGGTCACCCGCCACATGAAGGAGTTTGGAACCACCCCTGAGCAGATGGCGGCCGTGTCGGTGAAGAACCACCGCAACGCGTACCACAACCCGTACGCGCAGAAGCGCAATCGGTACACGATCGAGGATGTCCGCAACGCGCCCATGGTCGCCTGGCCGCTGACCAGACTCGATATCTGCGTCATGTCGGATGGCGCGGCGGTCACGGTGCTCGCCTCGGAGGAAGGACTCGAGAAACTGGAGGCAGCCGGCGCGAACGTTGCTCGCCCTTTGGTGAAGATCACGGGCATCGGTCGAGGCACGGACGCGATGCGGATGTCTGACCGACCCCACGTCGACTACGAAACGTTCATTCGCGACTACGCGACGGAACAGGAGAAGTCATCCGAGGAGACACGCGCCTACTACAAGGCCCTGTGGGACCGCGGCACCCGCTATCCGGGGGTGCACTCATTCCGGGCCGGCCGCACGGCAGGGAACATGGCTTACAAACAGGCAGGGGTCAGTGATCCGTTGGCAGAGCTTGACTTCGTGGAACTGCACGACGCCTACACATCGTCTGAGATTCAGACCTACGAGGACATGGGCCTCTGCCGATATGGGGAGGGCGGTGCCTTCGCCGCATCGGGGAAAGCGTTCCTGCCGGGCATCGACTACGGCCTCGACCTTCCCGACGATCCGGTCACGCCGGTCAACCCGTCCGGTGGGCTGATCGCGTGCGGCCATCCCGTCGGCGCAACCGGTCTCATGCAGGGCGTGTTCGCCATCTGGCAGCTGCAAGGTTCCATCGGTGAGCACTTCGGAGACTCCAAACTCCAGGTTGCCGATGCCAAGCGAGGAGCCATTCACTCCCATGCAGGCACGGGTACCTATGTAACTGTGAGCGTGCTCGAGAGGGAGGAGTGACATGACGAAGCTTCCAGACCGTCGAGACGACACCCTCGGGGGCTACGTCGTTCACGGCGTTCCGTTCCCTGTCGAGACCGACCCGGATGCGTTGGCATTCCTCAAGAGGATGGCTCCGCTCCAGATCGAGCAGGACTATGCCATCACCTACCTGCACTCCTACGGGCAGGACAGTCCGTGGTTCGCAGGAGTGACCAACAAGAAGCTCCTCGCGAGTCAAGACCCCGAGTCGGGGTACACCTATGCGACTCCACGCGGGCACGACATGTACTCGGGCGAGGAGACGAACTGGATCGACATCACCAACCGCACCGCCAGGATCCACGCATTCACGGTCTGCTACTTCGGCTCGGAGGAGTTCCTACCCGAGACGCCATTCGTTCTCGCGCTCGTCGAGTACGACGGAGTGGACACGCTCTTTCTCACCAGGATCATGGGTGTCGACCTGGACGACGTGTCACTCGACTGGATCGGTAGGGAAGTCACCCCCCGCTTCCTCCGCAACAGCAAGCTGAAGCCAACGGACGTGTACTTCGTGCCTGCATAACCGGTGAGAGCCTGTCGGACTGTCGGCGCGGTGACCGGCGTCTGCAACGTGTGCAGGGCATCGCGTTGGTGATCTGCCGCTGGACGCATGAGGCGCGCCCGCGCGCGGGTAACATGCGGAGCCTTCGGGCTGTGGCGCAGCTTGGTTAGCGCGCTTGACTGGGGGTCAAGAGGTCGCCGGTTCAAATCCGGCCAGCCCGACCAACAGAACCTCGGCGACACAGGGGCCGCCGAGCTCCGGAGCCATTCGCCCAACCGAGTGACCAAAGCTGAAGCTCGATGGGTCCGGGTCCGGTGTGCACATGGAACGCTTCGATTTCGGATCAGTCGTTGAGCTGGAAAGGGGAGTGGGGGTCGCCGCGCCCGTCAGCGATCAGTAGGGGCATGTCCTGACCATGCAGGATGGCCATCCCGTGGGGATGCCGGTCAATCTGGGAGAGATCAGGTCGAGCCGACGAGACGAGCGAGGGCTTCGCCCAGCTCGCCTACCGGATGATCAAGCTGGGGAGTCTGGTGACCGAGCAACGTCTCGTCGTATTCCGTCACTGAGCACACGCGAAGAGAGGGTCGACCGTCGCGCCGATGGGCTGCCAAATGGTGGCTGGGTCCTGTTGGCGATGCTCCCCGCGAGGGCTAACCTCTGTCCAGTTCCCGAGGGCTGCCCTTGGAGGCTGCTCCAGTGAACATGAAGGAATGGGAAGACCTATGGAGGGTTGTACTGTGAGACACTCACGGAGACTCTGGACATGGATCGCGGTCGTAGCGCTGTTAGCGCTCGTCGCTGCGGCCTGCGGCCAGGGAACCACACAAGAGTCCACCACCACCACCGAAGCCATGTCGACTACGACGACCGCCGGAACCGGGGCCACGACGACGACAAGCGCCGGTAGCACGGCGGGCTTTACCTACAAGATCGGCATCTTCGAGGACCTGACCACCGACAACTTCTGGGCCTATTTGGACACGGAGTCGTCGGTGTGGAACGCGTATGTGCTCGGAAACCAGCACCCTGCGCTGTTCACGGTCTCGGCGCCCACGTGGCAGCTGGTGCCGGATCTTGCGACCGATCAGCCTGTCGAGGCGACACAAGAAGGCGACAACTGGGTCGTGACCCAGACGCTGCGTGACGGCTACATGTGGTCCGACGGGACCCCTGTGACCGCGCAGGACTTCGTCTTCACGTGGAACACGGCGACCCAGTTCGGGTTGGGCGGCAACTGGCCGAGCAACTTGTCAGAGTACGTGCCGGACGATCCCGCCACCACGGACACCGACGAGACACTCGACGGCGTCAAGAGCGTGGAAGCGGTCGACGATCACACGGTGAAGATCACGTTCTCGTCCGATCCCGGACTTGCCGTCTGGCAGTTCGGCATCGGCTTCATGCCGATCATGCCGCAGCACTTCTGGCAGTCGGTTGTCGACGAGGCAGCGTCCT
>Ga0315535_1001433_pt1 | contig 15923 bp, 14 predicted proteins | sample SalMarSW160220MG_2_FD_203092 | JGI IMG/M metagenome (GOLD analysis project Ga0315535, IMG submission 203092) | Salt marsh sediment microbial communities from the Plum Island Ecosystem LTER, Massachusetts, United States - Salt Marsh Sediment SW1602-20 ...
AAGGAACGAAGCATCAAGAAGACCCTGAAGGTACCCCGCGGTCCACGGCTCTTTCTGAAAATGATCCAGTTCGACAATGGACGTCAAAACCCGCGTACCGCGTCGATACAATCCCACCTGGTTGGCGGAACCGGGATCGCTGAGGTACAGTTCCAGATAGATATCACCCGGCGCGGTCTCGGCAGCTCTCAGGTCATGGAGCAGGCGCCCGCTAAATTGTCGCGGGACCACAAGATGCTCTGTCCGGCTCGTCCGATCCACAACCTCTATTTTTACCCCCGACTCCTTGATCCGGTCCCTGAGTTCGGACGCGAGATAGCGCTGGATCTTCTCCCCGGTCAAGAGCCGCAGCCCCGGCAACAGGGGATAGACCATCAGGTCCGTCCCTTTGAAGGGGATCAATACACGTTTCTTAAAAATCGAGAATTCCGGTGCGTTCTTGGCCATGGTCATTTCGTATGTACTTCCATCGGCTCCACAACAGGTAATACTGAGGTTCTGTCCAACCGTCCAGAAACTGAGAAGACCGATGCCGAATTCGCCCTGAATTCCCTCCGCACCTTTGGCCTTTAACCGTCGCTTCACGGAATCACAAATGTGCGTTGCCACGTGCCGAAAATCGGGTAACCCTTTTCCATCTCTGGGTATTCCTTCACCATTGTCGCTGACCTTGAGATAGAATTCACCTTTCTTTTTTCCTCTCGTGATCACGATGTGCCTGGCCCGTGCATCAATGCTGTTTTCCACAAACTCGGCGACTGCTTTCAGCGGATTGGCCTGGGAACTGGCGATGATGCTAATCGCATTCCAGTGATCCGCTATGCGTAACTTTCCGGCACTTGCGCCTTTTTTTCTTTTTTTTAGAGTGGATCTGGCCATTACTGATCCCTCGGTTCTTGTGTTTTGTTGTTCCTTTGTTTAAATTTTACAAACTCCATCTGCATAAAAAAATGGATTAGATTTTCCTTAGAAGTGGTTTCAAAACCTTCAATCAGGTTCAAAGTCAAGGCGTAGCGAGGAATTCAACCGCAGGAATATATTTAATATTTCGAGTATTGAATCCCTCGGTCCAACACAGAAATTGGGCCTGTGGAGAGGTTTTGAAACCACTTATAGAACATTTAAGAAGATAATGTCAAACCAATGCGTTAATCCAAGCTTGATCCAAGCCCAAAATATTTTTTTCTTTGCTGTGGATCGCAGATCGAGTATGATGGTGTGATTCGAAAAAAGGAAGTGGAATATCAATATTTACGAACATAAAATATGTGGAGAAACATTATTGAAAACCAAATCTAAACTCATTGAAATTGACAGTGTCGGTCAGATTTTGTTTGAGCGCACTAACCGGGCAAAGCATATCAGTATTTCCGTGAAACCATTCAAAGGCGCACGAGTTGCCGTTCCTTATGGAGTATCATTTGATAAAGCCAAGCAGTTTGCTCGATCCAAGAGCAACTGGATAAAAAAACACCTGGATAAAATGAAACAGGTGGAAAAGGAACATGAAGCCTTTTCAAATGAATCGACTGAAATCAACAGAGCCGAAGCCACAAAGCAACTTGTTAACCGCCTCAATGAATTGTCCGAGCAACACGGTTTTGGCTATAACAAGGTATTCGTGAGAAACCAAAAAACCAGATGGGGGAGTTGTTCTTCCAAAAATAATATTAGTCTTAACATGATGCTGGTCAGATTGCCCGATGAAATGATGGATTATGTCCTGTTACACGAACTCGTTCATACCCGGATAAAAAATCACACCCATGCGTTTTGGGCGGAATTAAATAAGTTTGTGGGAGATGCCAAAGGAATGAGTAAAAAAATGAATGAATATAAAGTGGTTCTGATGTAATTTTATTTTGCCCGGTGTGTAAAAAAAAAATTAACCCCACCCCCTCTATACTTTTGCCAAAGACTGGGTAGAAGAACTAATGAAAGAAGGTAGTTGAGCAAGGAAGGTTGGTGAGACGGTGCTACACGGAGGTTGGCACTCCTGATAACAGGATTACTGGTCTTAAAACCAAGTCCTAATGCCCCGGACAAAGACCTCTAAACCGGTATTGGACTTCGTAGTCACCGCTCACCAAACACATACTATCATAACAGTCCGTTTAATCAAATCATTTTTTTAAAAAAAAGCAGTTGCCGGATTGGCGCTTCTCTGGTGAAATAAATTGCTTAATAGGTGTGCAAACGGCAAACGCGCTGTATAAATAAAATGCCAATGCGATGTTATTAAGCACTGAAAAAGGCTTGTCAGGGGACTGAAATTGGTGTATTCCTGAATCAATCAATATGGCCCCCGTAGCTCAGTGGATAGAGCATTGGATTCCTAATCCATGTGCCGCAAGTTCGATTCTTGCCGGGGGCACCAAAATTGATAAAGGGTTACAGATAGATAAGTCTGCAAACCTTTTTTTAATATCTATACGTTGCCCCGGATAAATGGTCTGCGCATTGAAACCCGATGAGACAAACAAAGTAAAATTTCATAGACGTCTAATTAAGAACATTGGCAATCATTCTTCAACCCAATTCTCCACCTTTAACCCCTCAATCCGTCTAAACTCTCTCTCATTATTGGTGACCAATGTCCAGCCAAGGCTCAGCGCATGCGCCGCAATTAGTAAATCATTACCGCCAATCGTCTCTCCTCTTTTTTCAAGATCGGAACGGACATCCCCATAGCATACGGCGGCTTGTTTATCGAATGGCCGAATATCAAGCATCTCACCTAAAGCGTTTAACTTTGCTAAATTTGCTTCTACGTGTTGACTTTTTTTTGCGCCGTTCATCAACTCTGCAAAAGTGATGGCGGACATGGCAACCTGGCCGGGCTGCAACGACTCCAGCCGTTTCAATACACTGGCTGGTTTACGTTTGACAATATAGATGCAAATATCGGTATCCAACATGAATATCAAAACGCTTCCCTCTCCTGAACGCAAGGCTGATTGCGTCCGTTTTCCATAAAATCGTTCGACAAGCCGGTTAACAATTCGAATACCCGAGCTAAATTCTGCGGTTTTTTCCTTAAAACAATTTCATCCCCCCTGCGAAAAATCTCCACCTCAGTCACATCGAACTGAAACTCTTTTGGCAGACGTACAGCCTGGGAATTGCCGCTCTTAAATATTTTTGCAGTGTTCATGTTACCTCCTGCCAGAAATGTTTATACATCATGTATATACATTTTGCCCCAATATGTCAACCCTAAAACATAACCTGACCAGGGTAAACGCATTTAATTTCGGTGCAGCGTAGCGACGGAGCGTTCTTTCTGTATTGGGACTCAAATGCGTTTGCCTTGCCCGTTATAATGATTCATCTTGATTTTATGGACCTATTCTTTTAGATAATCAAACATAAACATGAAAAGGGACTAAAAGGTTACGAATTCAGAGCAAGGGTATGAATAGCGATCTTGTTACCAGTGAAAATTATTTGTTACATTCATGTCTGGATTTTTCCGCCACATATATGGCGGTTTCCATGCTTGAATACGAGCTGAACAAGAATTCCTCTTTGGCATCATCACAGACGGTTCATGCGTTGCATCATGTTATTCTAAAAAAAGTTCACTCTCACCAAAGGCAGTCCTATTTTTTATACAGAAAAGCGGCAAAAACCCTCCGGTTTCTTGCGTCTGCCGGGGAAAACCCGGACCTGGCCCGGGAATCTTTAGAGAGTCTTAAACATATTGTTGCGGATTCCCACGGACCGTCACATCGGGCAGCGGCAGAGGCATTGGGCTCACTTCCTCTGAAAATAAAAGGGCCGTCATTACATGAGGAAAGCCCAATAAAAATTTCCTCGATCACATGGCATGAGTTGTGCGTTAAAACCGGATTGAATGAAACCTGTGCTATGAAATGTATTGGACGGAGTCTTGTGTTCTCCCTGTCCGGTGATTCTGTGTTTGTAATAAAACTATCCCGATCAAATTCCGACAATGCGGCCTTGAACCGTGAGGCATTATGGATGACATATTTGCAAACGATCAAGCACGAATTTCCCATAAGATTCGATATTCCCACACCGTACAGGTTTGGAGAAACGTACGTATTTCATCTTACAGATTTCCCGGATAACCTGAAAAACAGGGTTAATATACCCATAGGTTCGGCCATTGGTTTTACGGTCCATCCCGACTATTTTGTTTATCCCAATCCCCTGCCTGATGAAGAAACTATTGATCGGAACAATTTCATGGAAGTTATGAAACGAAACGCCTTCCTTCTGGGAAAACTGGCGTCCATGGGTATGGTTCATACCGCTCCGGTACCTCTTTTTCATAATCGTTTACAACGTCACCGGCGATGTGACGGAGGATATTATGAATGGCCCAGAGGAGGAAGGCTGGACAGATGGTTAATGTCATGCCGCTATCCGAATCTGGGCAGATCGGGTATCAGAGATTTTGAGCACCTTGAGGCGATCTCAGGCGCTTCTTCCAGATTTTACCGGTTTGTGGGAAATCATCTGATGAGTATTATTTTGATAGGTGCCAGTTATTTTCGCAATCATGATCCTGAATGCACGGGGTTTGATGAAAAGGGATTTCCCGTAGATATGCGACATCTTTTTTGCCCCGATTTAATGCAAAAACTCATAGAAGATTCATTTAACGCCTATTATGAAGGATTCACAGGAAGAAAAAACGGGGATCGTTTGCCGGTTGATTTTGATAATTTTGTGTTGCGTTTGATTGATGAATTCGGAGTTGATCGATACATGGAGGAAATTTTTAGAGTCGCGGATCAACAGGAGATGAGCGATGTTGAATTCAATAAATTTTTATTAGAGCGGGGAGTTAACCGGGACACCATAGAGGGGCTGCCCAAGGGTCTTGAAGATATAACCATTTTTACAGGCCCGCACCTGGGAGGGTTTAATCAAAGGATTTCCCTGCCCGAGCTGATTCACTTCACCGAAACCGCCGCCTCCTATTGCATATGTGATCGTTATATTTTTGACGGCTTCGTAAAAAGTCCGACTTCTGCGTTGTGCTGCATTTCGTAATCATTAAACGTACGATAAGTACTCCTCATGATTAAAAAATTTGCACGCCTTGAACTTTTTACTTTGCCGTCTCAATTTTGACTTTTTACGAGTTCATCAATTTTGCCTGTCGATCCTTCAAAACTGTTCACAGATAACCAATAACTGAGAACGACGAATCGACGGGTTGTTGCCCAAGAAAATATCTAAAAACTTTTGGTGTAAAACGGTAATGACAGTAAGCTCTCACGGCGTATCCCGCCGGATCTTTTGGGTGTTCTTGTTTTTAGGAACCGTATTATGTTCCGCATGCAGTCCGCGCCATTTTGTATCCTTGCCTGCCCGGACAGACACCCCCACGCGGATAGACGGCACCCTTGAATTTGTGCGCTTCGATGATTCAGTGGTTTCGTCAATTTTCATCGAAATCGCGGATACGCCTGAAACTCAGATCAAAGGACTCATGGGGCGAAGGTCACTAGACCCTACCCAGGGTATGCTGTTTGTCTTTGAGAGCGTAAAACCGCAAATATTTCTGATGAAAAATACGCGGATTTCTCTTGATATCATTTTCGTGGGGGAAAACGGGTGTGTGGTCAATATCGCAGAAAACACAACACCCATGTCAGATAAAATTTACAAATCCCAAGGGCCGATCAAATATGTGGTTGAAGTGACGGCCGGTTTCGCAAAACATTTTAAGATCGAAAAGGGGGTATGTATTAGGTGGCGGCGTCAACAGTGTCCTCCATAAATGGTCTTTTTGTCCAATATCTGCGTCATGCTCAAAAAATAATCCTCGGAATATTAAACATATGCCTGCGGTTATTTTTTTCGCATGCCTTGATCTTAAACAAAAATCCTCATTTATGGATGGACACTAGGGAAGGCGAATTCCCTATGCCGTTTAAAGAACGTCTCTGATTCGCGCCATTGCCTTTTCGACGTTTTCGTAACTGTTAAAAGCACTGATACGGATAAAGCCGTTCCCGCATTTGCCGAATCCCGGACCCGGAGTTGTGACCACACCGGCTTTTTTAAGCAGAAAATCAAAAAATTCCCAGGCATCGCTGTTACAGTTCACCCAGATGTAAGGTGAATTTTCACCGCCTACGATTTCAAAACCAAGTCCCGTCATCTCTTTTCGAACCAGGGCGGCATTTTTCAAATAATAGTCTGTCAACCCGATGATCTGGGCTTTGCCTTCTTTGGTGTAAGCCGCTTCGGCAGCTTTCTGAACCGGATAAGACACCCCGTTAAACTTGGTGGACTGTCGCCGGTTCCACATCGTATGTAAAGAATGATTTTGACCGCTACCGTCATAAGCCATGCAGCTTTTGGGAACCACCGTGCAGGCGCAACGGGTGCCGGTAAAACCGGCGGTTTTGGAAAAGCTCCTGAACTCGATGGCCACTTCGCGGGCGCCTTGAATCTCAAAAATAGACCGGGGAAGGGTTTGATCCCGGACATAGGATTCATAGGCTGCATCAAAAAGAATTAGCGCTTTGTTTTCCCGGGCAAAATCCACCCAGGTCTTCAATGTGTCCCGGGAAATGGTCGCACCGGTGGGATTATTGGGAAAACATAGATAAATCAAATCCACGGGTTTGTCAGGAAGGCGTGGAACAAACCCGTTTTCAGGCAGACTCTCCAAATAGAGAATTTTGTCATATCTTCCGTCATTAAACTCCCCGGTTCGGCCGGCCATCACATTGGTGTCAAGATACACCGGATATACCGGATCCGGAATGGCCAGGCGAATATCCTTGGCAAACAGCTCCTGAATATTTGCCGTATCGCATTTGGAGCCGTCGCTGACAAATATTTCATCCGGACTGATATCCGCCCCCCGGGACTGATAATCGTTGAAAGCGATCTTTTCCCTTAAAAAGTCATACCCCTGCTCAGGCCCGTAGCCGCGGAACGTAGCATCCGAAGCCATCTCTTTCACCCCTTCTTGAAACGCTTGAATACATGCGGGCGGAAGCGGCAGGGTGACATCACCGATTCCCAGACGAATGATCCCGGCATCCGGGTTTTCTTTCTGATATTTAGATACACGGTTGGCAATTTCAACAAACAGATAAGAAGACCGAAGTTTCAGGTAATTTTCATTAATGCGAATCATGATTCATTCCTTTATTAATTCCTTAGTTGTATATTTTTTGCTTTTTGTGCCAAAACTTTTTCCATTCTGCCACTAAGGCACCAGGGCACCAAGGTGTCAGGTGTCAGGTGCCAGCCCTGTGTTCATCTCCTGACACCTGAAACCTGAAACCTTAAGAGATATGGAACAAAAAAGGCTCACAAGTTGTTGAGATACCTGTAAGCCTAAACTTTTCTGGAGGCGGCAACCAGATTCGAACTGGTGAATAGCGGTTTTGCAGACCGCTGCCTTACCACTTGGCTATGCCGCCAAAAAAAAATGGAGCGGGAAACGGGATTTGAACCCGCGACTTCGACCTTGGCAAGGTCGCACTCTACCACTGAGTTATTCCCGCTCAACGATATGGTATTAATTTTATAAATATACTTTCGGTTTTTGTCAAGAGAAAATTATTTCTTAAGAAGACCTCTGGACCTTATAAAATAGTCCGCACCTGACCAGAGCGTCAATATCAAGGCCGCCCATAAAAATATCATCCCTATTGCATGGAAATCGATGGTAAGATACTGAAAGTGTATTAAAAGCGGAATGATAGCGGCGATTTGAAATCCGGTTTTGTATTTGCCGAGACCGGATGCGGAAACGTCTCGTCCTTCATCGGCAATAATGCTTCTCAAGCCGGTCACCGCGATCTCACGCCCGATAATGATGCAGACAATCCATGCCGGTATCCACCCGAGGGACGTAAGCATAATAAAACAAGTAGAAACCAGAACCTTGTCGGCAACAGGATCCATAACCTTTCCAAAGTTGGACACCAATCCTCTTTTTCTGGCAAAAAAACCGTCCAGAAAATCGGTTATGGCAGCCGCTGTGAAAATCAGTGCAGCGATGAATGTGCAGATTCTGCTCGGAAACATAAGCAAAATCACAATCAGCGGTACTGCAGCAACACGAAACAGAGTCAACGTGTTGGGATGACTCAATACATTTTTTGTCTGTCCGCCGGGAAACATGGTTTTGATTACGTTCCTATTTTTTTGTCTTTTCCCAATCGTCAAGGAAGGCCCTGAGACCTTTATCGGTCATAGGATGTGCAGCCAGTTTGCCGAGGACGCTAAAAGGGATCGTTGCAATGTCCGCCCCCATCAACGCCGATTCCAGCACATGAAGCGGGTTGCGGATACTGGCTACGATAATTTCGGTATCAAATGCGTAGTTGCTGTAAATCTCAACAATCTGCTCCACAAGCAACAGGCCTTCCTGGGACAGATCATCCAGCCGACCGATAAACGGGCTGATATAAGTGGCCCCTGCCTTTGCAGCCATTAGGGCCTGAAGGGGTGAGAAGGCCAATGTCACATTTGTCTTAATCCCCTCCTCCGCAAGTCTGCGGGTGGCTTTTAAGCCATCTACGATCATGGGAATCTTCACCACAATATTATCGTGGATTTTAGCCAGATGACGGGCTTCCTTGATCATCCCCTCGGTATCGGTACTGATAACCTCGGCACTGATGGGACCGTCAACAATTTGACAAATCTCTTTTATAATATCTTCAAAATCCCGGCCCTCTTTTGCAATAAGACTTGGATTGGTTGTAACACCGTCAACCATTCCCATGCTGTGTGCTTCCCTTATTTCGTCTATGTTTGCAGTATCGATAAAAAATTTCATCGGGTAAACACCTCCTGTGTGATAAATAAAATCAGCTCGTTCGGGTTAATTTCTATTTTTTTGCATACTTTTCTACAAATTTATCCCTGCATTCTGTGCTGCAAAAATACAAATCCTTTCCGTTGGTTCTCAAATGAACACCGTCTTTTTTAGGAAAATATATTTCACAGAAAGGATCTTTGATCATGACGTCATCCATCTGGGCGGCAGTTGTATTAAATACCGTTTTTTTCGGCGATCCGCCGGGAAGCATCCAGGATTTCACAGCCCGGTAGCATACGTATATGATGCCCAATAAGATTAATAATCGCATGAATACTCAATAATCCTTTGTTCATTTTCATCCAGAATATCTAATAGATATTTCATATTCTTTTTTAAAACCGGATGGACGGTTTCCGGACTTATATCACAAATAGGCCCTAACACAAAACGTCTTTTATGCATCATGGGATGAGGGATAATCAGATCCGCCGAATTTTTTACCAAGTCATCATATAAAATGATATCCAGGTCCAGCGTCCGGGGGCCAAACCGTATGGGGATGGACACTCGCCCGGCATCGCGTTCTATGGACTTAAGCTCATGTAACAGCTCAAGAGGATCAAGAGGGGTTTCAATTTTCACCACACAATTGACGAACCAGTCCTGGTCTTTGTAATGTACAGGTTCGGTTTTGTAAAATTTAGACCAATCCTTCAATACGGTTTTGTTGGCTTTTGTCAGGGCGGCAATACCATTTTTACAGTTTAAAAGCTTGTTCCCGATGTTTGATCCTGCAGCCACGTATGCGGTATGAATTCCCATTGGTCATCAATCATCTTTCCATGCATCTTCCCAGAGCTGAGCCTTGTAGATCATGCGAGCATCGCCTTCAAGATAAATGTCGTGATAGTTGCCGTCATTCTCTTGATAAAAAATATTAAGATATCCGCCACTTCGTGTTAGAACATTTACAGGGGACTTTAACTTTTCTCTGCAAGCCATAACAATGGCTCCGGCAATTGCCCCGGTACCGCATGCCAGAGTTTCATCTTCAACGCCCCGCTCATAGGTCCGAATCGCAATAATGTTGTCCTTTAAATAACATACGAAATTTACATTTGTGCCGGCAGGAGCAAACCCGTGGTGAAACCGTATCTCCCTGCCTATTTTAACAACTTCAACCGTGTCGATACTGTTTTTCACAATTACCACATGAGGAACTCCGGTGTTGACACTGGAGATGGAAAGTGAACCGTTTTTAAGCTCAATGGGATACTCTATTTTAAGATCCAACGGGTCTGTGATTTTTACTTTAACACGCTCCCCCACAACCTGGGCGTAAACCCTACCGGCCTGGGTTTCAAAGGACATGTCCGGTCCTGCAATACCCGCTACATATGCATACCGTGCAACACATCTGGCCCCGTTTCCGCACATCTCCGCAGCACTGCCGTCAGAATTATAAAAGCGCCATTTGAAATCCGCAGCATCCGTATTTTCCACAAGGATAAAACCGTCAGCACCCACGGACATTTTTCTACGGCATATTTTGGCGATAAATTTCGGCAGATCGGTTTCATCGACAATTTTATTGCGGTTGTCAACGATTATAAAATCGTTGCCGCTTCCGCTCATCTTGTAAAAATCAATTTTTTTCATAATAATTTAATAGGATAGGAATTTCCTTTTTTTGGACACAGATGAACACAGATTGTCAAGATTCTTAAATTGCAAAATAACAATATTATCTGTGTATATCTGCGAAAATCTGCGTCCTATTTAACTTGATCCTCAAGAAACGGCGGCAGGGATTCACCGTCAACAAGATCATCATAACTTTCGCGCTCCCGGACAACATGAAACCGGTCATCTTTTACCATTACTTCTGCCGCTCTGGGTCGGGAACAGTAATTGGACGACATGGTAAAACCATAGGCCCCGGCACTCATCACCGCAAAAAGGTCGCCTTTCTTTACATCGGGAATTTTCCGATCTACTGCCAGAAAATCTCCGCTTTCGCAAATGGGGCCCACAACGTCTGCCGTTATCTGCTCATCTTCTGTTTTTTTCACCGGCGCTATGGCATGAAACGCGTCGTACAGTGTGGGTCGCATGAGATCGTTCATACCGGCATCCGCAATAACAAACTCCTTGACTTTTCCAGACTTTCTGAAAAGAACCCTGCTCACCAGTATTCCGGCATTTCCGACAATAACTCTTCCGGGTTCCAGAATAAGGTGAAGATCCAAGCCCTTAAGAGAATCAACAATGGCCTTGGCATATTCGCGGGGATGGGGCGGGGATTCATCATTGTAGGTTATTCCAAGACCGCCCCCCACATCCATGTATTTGATTTGGATTCCAATTTTTCTGAGTTCATTGATCAAATCCTTTAAGCTTTCCAAAGCGTCTGTGAAAGGTTTTGATTCTGTAATCTGTGATCCGATATGGCAATCCATGCCCACGATAGTGATGTTTTTAAGCCGACTTGCCATCTTGTACCCGTCAATGGCCGTCTCCATATCAATGCCGAATTTATTTTTATTCAGACCGGTTGAAATATACGGATGCGTTTTTGGATCAACGTCAGGGTTTACCCGAATGGCCACAGGCGCTTGTGTTCTTAAAAAACCCGCCCGTTTATTTATAAGTTCAAGTTCTTCAAGGGACTCAACATTGAACATTAAAATGCCCGCTTCAAGTGCATAGTCGATTTCCTCGGTGCGCTTTCCCACTCCGGAATAGACGATTTTATCCGGAGAGAAACCGGCTTTTAACCCGCGATGCAGTTCTCCACCGGATACAATATCAAGTCCGCTCCCAAGGCTTTGAAACAATTTTAAAACCGCAAGATTGGTATTGGCCTTCGCAGAAAAGCATACAAGCCTTTCCAACCCCTCGAACGCCTCGTTAAAGATAAGAAAATGGCGCTTTAACGTGGCGTGGCTGTATAAATAAAAAGGGGTGCCGACCTTTTCGGCAATCCTGCTGATGGGAACATCTTCACAATACAATTCATTATTCCGGTATAAAAAATGATGCATTCACTCACCTTAACCCAATATGACTGAAGATTGAATGGGGTTTTTCATGATCAGGCGGCAAGGGGGGTCCCTTCTTGCCGCACCCCGAGAAACAAACGCATAGAAAAACAACAATAACTAAAGGTAACACAAAGCCTTTTTTAATTCTTTTTATCATCATTATCAAATGAGTTCGCTTGGCCCCGCCTGCCATTTCAAGACACGAGGAGTGTAAATCAAAATTGTTGGTTATTGAGTTCAATCATAAGGTGTCAGGTTTCAGGTTTCAGGTTTCAGGAGCATTACCGATTTGTTAAAATGGTTCTCACGTATTAACTTCAGACCTCGTCATTAAGCTTGGAAAAATAATCGTGACTCCTTAATTTTCTGGGGATTGCATGAAAATTGGACACTGGCCCTCAGGTGTCAGGTGTCAGTAGTGAAAAAGCGAGAGCCAGCCTGAAACCTGAACACTGACACCTGAAACCTACATGTCCCCTGACACCTGAACACTGTCACCTGAAACCTACATGTCCCCCGAAATCTTTTCCCCAAAGCTAAATACGTAGCGCAGACGAACATGAATTTTCATATTGCCAACAGCCGTGATTCACACCCAGACACGAGCGGGCCGGTCACAATTGGAATGTTGGATTAGACTTCCATCTTAACGGCAAGGTCCTTTTCAGCCTTAATTATGGCAGCCCTCACGTTTTTCAACGACGTCCCGCCGAAAGATTCTCGGCGGTTTATCATCTGTTCAGTGGTTAAAATATCAAAAATATCCTTTCTAATATGGGAAGAAAAGGATTTCAACTCTTTTAACGTAAGTTCATGAAGCTCCTTGTTTTTGTTCGACGCATAGGCAACCGCCTTCCCCACACAATCGTGGGCCTGTCTGAATGCCATGCCTTTTGTTACAAGATAATCCGCCATATCGGTTGCATTTAAAAACCCGGTGGATGTGGCACGCCTCATGGCTTCTTTATTTATCTTCAGCTTGGGGAGCATTTTTATATAAATCTCTAAACATTCCGATAATATATCCACCGTGCTGAACAGTGCGGTTTTATCTTCCTGCATGTCCCGGTTATACGCCAACGGTAATGATTTCATAATCGTTAAAAGAGAAATTAAATCTCCGAAAACACGGCCGGTTTTTCCTCGGACAAGTTCAGGTACATCCGGATTCTTTTTTTGAGGCATAATACTGCTGCCGGTGGCAAAGGAATCCGGAAGCTCGATGAAACCGAATTCCGATGAAGACCAGAGAATCAACTCTTCCGAGATACGGCTCAAATGAACCATGCAAATACTTGCCGCTGACAGAAATTCCATGATAAAATCCCTGTCCGAGACCGCATCCATGCTGTTTGCCGATATTTCCGGAAAATCAAGAATCCCGGCCACATACTCCCTGTCAATGGGATATGTTGTTCCGGCAAGGGCGGCACTGCCCAACGGCATCACATTAATGCGTTTCAAACAGTCACCGAACCTGTGGGCATCTCTTAAAAACATCTCATAATACGCCATAAGATGGTGAGACAAAAGAACGGGTTGAGCTCTTTGCAGATGGGTGTATCCGGGTAACACAACATCCATATGGATCCTGGCAAGATCTACGATAACCTTTTGGAGCATCACCAGCCGGTGAGTTGTATTTAAGGTTTCATCTCTCAAATACATCCTGACATCCAGAACCACCTGATCGTTTCGGCTTCTTGCGGTATGAAGCTTCTGGGCGACCTTTCCCACTTTTTCGATCAGCCTGGCTTCAATATGCATATGGATATCCTCCAGGCTTTGATCAAACAGAAAATCTCCCCGGTCTATCTCTCTTTTTATCACGCCAAGACCTTCTATCAATGAGAAAGCCTCCTCTTCGGAAATAATAGACGTTTTGGCAAGCATGCGGCAGTGGGCAATACTTCCTTGAATATCATAAGAATAAAGCCGTTTATCTATATCGATGGATGAGGTAAAGTCTTCAACGATTCTATCCGTCTTTTCTGAAAACCTGCCATCCCAGAGCTTTTTCGCCATATAATCCTCATGTTAACATAGAATTTAGTCAGTTTTCCGGCTTGACCGGATTTTGTTACATATTTTTCTTAAGGTTTCAGGTGTCAGGAACCAGAAATTAGGAACCAGAAATCAGGAATCGAAAACCTGAAACCTGACATACGAAAAGGGATTAATATGGGATATTTTTTAAAGAGCCATATTATGGGCAACTTTAATCATCCCAGTTTTAATCTATCGCTTTTCTTTCATCATCTTTTGAATCCGCAGTCTTAACGCATTTAGACGTATAAAGCCTTCGGCATCTTTCTGGCTGTATACACTGTCATCTTCAAACGTTGCGAAATCCTCACTGTAAATCGATTCATCGGATTTACGTCCCAGAACACGGCAGTTCCCCTTGTAAAGTTCAAGCCGGGCAACCCCGGAGACATTGGTCTGGGTTCGATCCACCATATCCTGCAAAAGCTTCATCTCGGGTGAAAACCAGAAGCCGTAATACACCAGCTCGGAATATTTCGGAATTAGGGAATCCCTCAGGTGCATGACTTCCCTGTCCATGGTAATGGATTCAATGGCCATATGGGCGGCACGCAACACCGTGCCGCCCGGAGTTTCATAGACACCTCGGGATTTCATACCCACAAAACGGTTCTCCACAATATCGGCTCTGCCGATTCCGTTACGCCCCCCCAGCCGGTTTAGCTCTTTGAGGAGTTGGGCCGGAGACATGGGTTTATCGTTTACGGCCACAGGATCGCCCTGTTTAAAGGTTATTTCGACAAATTCAGGCGTGTCCGGCGCATCCTGGGGAGAAACTGTCATACGGAACATGTCGTCGGGGGGTGCTTGCCAGGGATCCTCAAGCAAGCCTCCTTCAAAGCTTATGTGAAGGAGATTCCCGTCGGTACTGTATGGTTTAGCGGGGGTGGTCGGTACCCGGATACCGTGCTGTTGGGCATAGGCCATCAAGTCGCTTCGCGAGGTGAGATCCCACTCGCGCCAGGGAGCAATGATCTTTATATTCGGATCTATTGCAAAATAGCTGAGTTCAAACCTCACCTGGTCGTTTCCCTTTCCGGTGGCGCCATGGCTTACCGCATTCGCCCCTTCAATCCGGGCAATCTCCATCTGCCGTTTTGCAATCAAGGGTCTGGCAAGAGAGGTGCCCAGAAGGTACTGTCCTTCATAAATCGCATTTGCCCGAAACGCAGGGAAAACATAATCTTTTACAAAAGTTTCCTTCAAATCATCGATATAAACCTTTGTTGCCCCTGTTTTCAGGGCGTTTTCCTCCACCTGATTCAGCTCATCCCCCTGGCCCATATCTGCAGCAAATGCAACAACCTCACAACGGTAAGTCTGGATCAGCCATTTTAAGATTACGGAGGTGTCCAGGCCCCCGGAATACGCCAGAACCACCTTATTTATTGTATGAGACACGACCTTCTCCTTTTACCCGGTTTTACCAGGTCAAACCTGAAATAACAAATCACAAAAATCAAATCTCAAATACCATGCCAAAGGCAGGCAAGAATTCCAAACTACAAGCTCCAAATTCCTGATTCCTGATTTCTAATTCCTGATTCCTAATTTCTGATTTCTGACACCTGACACCTGACACCTGACACCTTAAGATCTGGATTAGGGTATTAAAACATCAAGTATTGCCTTATGCATGTGGAGTTTGTTTTCCGCTTGATCCCAGACAACCGAATTGGGGCCTTCCAGCACATTTTCGGTAATCTCTTCCCCCCGGTGCGCCGGCAGGCAATGCATTACCATAACATCTTTGGACGCATGTTTTAACAGCGCTTGATTGACCTGAAACGCCTCAAACACCCGCTCCCTTTTGACCTGTTCACTCTCTTGCCCCATGCTGGCCCAGACGTCGGTATAGATGACATCGGCATCTTTTACCGCTTCAACAGGATTTGAGGTTACGCTAATTTTTCCAACCCCTGTCTCAAGAGCCTTTTTCATAACCTCCTTACGAGGGGAATATGTGTCCGGGCATGCTAAAACAAGGTTCAAATCCAAAACCGCCGCGGCATTTATCCATGAATGGGCCACATTATTCCCGTCCCCCACCCAGACGATCC
>Ga0315535_1001434_pt1 | contig 15922 bp, 13 predicted proteins | sample SalMarSW160220MG_2_FD_203092 | JGI IMG/M metagenome (GOLD analysis project Ga0315535, IMG submission 203092) | Salt marsh sediment microbial communities from the Plum Island Ecosystem LTER, Massachusetts, United States - Salt Marsh Sediment SW1602-20 ...
CGACCTGGAAGCGCTGATAGGCGCCCTGGGCCTGGACCGGGTGCATCTCGTCGGGCTCTCCAACGGCGCGCTGGCGGCGCTGGAGCTCGCCGGCCGTCGCCCCGAGCTGCTGAGCAGCCTCGTCATCATGGACGGCTTCGGCCGCGTGGACGCCCTGATGCGCGCCGTGCTGCGCTCCTGGCGCGCGGCGCTCGCCCTCGGCGGCACCGGCGGGCGCTTCGACGTCGCCACCCCCTGGGTCTGGGGCCACAGCTTCCTGGAGGACAGCGAGGACTGGCTGCTCGGCTTGCGCGAGGAGGCGGCCGCCGCCGACCCGCGGCCGGTGCTGGCGCTGGTAGAGGGAGCGCTGGCCTACGGCGAGGAGGGGCGCGAGTGCGTGAGTGCGCTGCGCCGCTATCGCGGGCCGCTGCTCACCCTGGTGGGGGCCGAGGACGTGCTCAGCCCGCCCCGCTACAGCCTGGAGATGCTCGAGGCCGCCGGTCGCGGCCGGCTGGCGATCATCCCGCGGGCCGGGCACGCGGCTCCCATCGAACGGCCCGGCGCGGTGGCAGCCGAGCTGGACGCCTTCCTCGCGCGCGTCTCGCAGGCCGCCGGCCCAACAGGCGGCAGGCCTCCGGAGGGCGCATGACCAGCCGCCGCACCTTCGACCTCGAGGCCGGCGGGACCACCGTCGCCTTTGCCCGCGCCGGCGCCGGCCGGCCCGTGGTGCTGGTGCACGGCAACCTCGCCAGCCACCGCTACTGGCAGGAGCTGCTGGACGCCCCTCCCGCCGGCTGCGAGGTGATCGCCCCCGACCTCCCCAACTTCGGCGACTCCGGCCCGCTGCCCGGAGCGGTGACCATGCGCGCCTACGGCGAGGCGCTGGCGGCCTTCCTGGCGGCGCTCGGTGCACCACCGGTGACGCTCGTCGGCCACAGCCTCGGCGGCGCCGCCGTGCAGGCTTGCGCCGGCACCCGCCCGCAGGCGGTGGCGCGGCTCATGCTGGTCGACTCGCCACCGCCCGCCGGCTTCCACGCGCCGGATGCCAGCCTGCGGGGCGCCGAGGTCCTCGCCGCCGAGCCGTCTCCCCCGGCCCGCCGCGCCATGATCGCCCAGGCGCTGCCGAGCGTCATGCCCACGCGCCGGCCGCCCTACTTCGAGGAGCTGGTCGACGAGGCCTGCAAGATCTCGCCCTCCTGCATCGTGCCCAACGCCGAGGCGCTGGAGAACATGGACCTGAGCGAGGTCGCGCGGGCGTACGGCGGGCCGGTGCTGGTGCTTCGAGGCGGCCAGGACTACCTCATCACACCCGCCCTGGCCGAGGCGACGCGCGCGGCCTACGGCGAAGAGCGCACCCGCCTGATCACCTGGGACGACGTCGGCCACTCCCCGCAGATCGAGGCTCCCGACCGCTTCAAGGCCCTGCTCGCCGAGTTCGCAGGGAAGCCGCCATGACCTGACAGATCCACTCCGCCGGAGGCATCCGCCCGTTCGTCGACGTTCTCGCCCACGGGGTCGCAGGGAAGCGACCCGCCACCCAGAAGGAGGCAGCATGAAGCGCATCATCCTCGTACTCGCCGCCGCGCTCGCGACGCTGGCACTCGCCCAGCCCGTGACCATCGGCATCCTGTCGCCGCTCACCGGCGGCGCGGCCGGCACCGGCCAAGCCCAGAAGGAGGGCTTCGAGCTCGCCCTCAAGGAGATCAACGCCCAGGGCGGCGTGCTCGGCCAGCCGCTCAAGGTCATCTACGCCGACACCCAGGCCGACGGCAAGGTGGCGGTGGCCGCGTTCGAGAAGCTGATGACCGAGGACAACGTGCAGTTCATCGGTGGCGGCTACAGCTCCGGCGTGACGCTGGCGCTGGCCGAGTCGTTCAAGACGTTCCAGCCGATCGTCAGCTGGATCGGCGGCGCCGTGTCCGGCGTCGGCATCGACAACTTCCAGGGCATCGAGGAGATCCTCGGTAACGAGCCGTGGTTCTTCCACGTCCACCCCTGGGACTACCAGAACACCGAGGCCGCCACCAACTTCATCAAGGACAGCGGCGTGAAGACCGTCGCGCTGCTGCACGAGGACTCCGCCTTCGGCGGCCCCGGCTCCCAGGAAGCGCAGAAGCTGCTGGAGAACGCCGGCCTCAAGGTCACCATCAACGAGGCCTTCAAGTCGACGCTCTTCGGCGGCACCGGCGACTTCCGCGCGGCCATCAGCAAGGCCAAGGCGACGAACGCCGACATGCTCTACTGGATCGGCTACGACTCCGACGTGGTGCCCATGACCAGCCAGATCCGCGAGCTGAACTACACCCCGCAGCAGATCTTCGGAGCCCCTCCGGGATGGCCCAGCGACTTCGCCAAGTCGTCCGAGGCCCAGTGCGTCACGGGTCTCATCGGCTTCATGCCCAACCTGCCCACGCCCGAGGCGATGGCCTTCACCAAGAGCTTCGAGGCCATGTTCAACAAGGCGCCCGACAACTACATGTCCGCCCTCGCCTACGCTCAGCTGTGGTCGTACGCCGACAGCATCAACAAGGCCGGCACCACCGACCAGCAGGCCGTCATCAAGGCGATGGAGAGCCTGACCTTCAAGTCGCCGATGGGGCCGTGGAAGTTCCACGACTCGCAGATCACCCACCACCAGGGCTTCGGCGCCGACATGTGGTTGGTGTTCCAGTACCAGAACGGCCAGCGCCAGATCGTCTGGCCCACCTCGAAGGCCACCGCGCCGCTGCAGAGCTGCCAGGCGCAGTGACCTGCCGCTGCCGGCCCTGCGCCCTGGCGCGGGGCCGGCACCCGGACTCCGGCGGCGGGCTGGCCTACCGGCCCGCCGCCGGCCCGCCGCCCGCACCGCGCCCGGTTGGCGCGAGCCAGGTGAAAGCCCGAGCGTGACCAGCCTGCCGCACCCCTCCCCCCACCACCCGGCGCACCGGAGCCTTCCAGCGTGGACCTGACCCTCCTCGCCCAGGGCCTGGTATCCGGGGTGCTCGCCGCCGGCCTCTACGCGCTGGTGTCGGTAGGGCTGGCACTCGCCATCGGCGTCATCGGCGTGATCAACTTCGCCCACGGCGAGTTCTTCATGGTCGGCGCCTTCCTCGCCTACCAGCTCTACGTCAGCCTCGGGTTCGACCCGCTGCTGTCGCTCCTGTTCGTGGCGCCGGCACTGTTCGTGATCGGCGCGCTCATCTATCTTTCGAGCATCCGCTATGTCCTGAGGGCACCCGAGCTCAATCAGATGCTCCTCACCTTCGGCCTCTCGATCGTCCTCCAGAACCTCGCCCTGCTGATCTGGGGCGGCGACCCGAGGTCGATCAGCGGCGTTCCCTACCGGTCCGTCGGCTATCAGGTAGCCGGCATCAGTATCGGGCTGGTGCCGCTGGGGAGCTTCGTCATCTCACTCGTGCTGGTGCTGGCGCTCTATGCCTTGCTGGCCCGCTCCAAGCTCGGGCGCGCCATGCGCGCGGTGGCGCAGAACCGCATCGGCGCCAGCCTGGTGGGCCTCGAGGTGGACCGCATCTACCTGGTGGCGTTCGCGCTGTCGGCACTGCTGGCCGGCATCGGCGGGGTGATGATCGCCGTGATCCAGAGCCCCACGCCCACCGTCGGCTTCGCCTTCACCCTCAAGGCCTTCGCCATCGTGGTTCTCGCCGGCCTGGGCAACATCCGCGGGATCCTGTGGGCGTCGCTGGCGGTGGCGGTGTCTGAATCGCTGGTGGCGACCCTCGTTCCCAACGGCGACGCCCTGCGCAACGCGGTCTTCTTCGCCATCATCTTCATCGTGCTGATCGCGCGCGCCCGGAGGACGGCATGAGCGCCGCGCGCCCACCGCGGGGGGCGTCATGAGGCGCGCGCTTCCCGACCTGCTGTGGACGCTGCTGCTGGCGGTCGTCGTGGCGCTCGCTCCTGGCGCGCTCAAGGGTCTCTTCCACCAGGCCTCGGTGAGCTACCTGTCGCTCGCCTCCAACGCCATGAGCCTGGCCGTGCTGGCACTCTCGTGGGACCTGCTGGCCCGCACCGGCCAGCTCTCCCTGGCCCACGCGGCCTTCTACGGCGCCGGCGGCTACGCCGCCGCCGTCCTGGCCAAGCTCTCCGGCGTCCCGCTGTTCCTGGCGCTCCCGCTCGGCGGCGCCGTGGCGGCGCTGCTGGCGCTGGGGCTCGGCTCCGTCACCCTGCGCCTGAGAGGCATCTACTTCGCCATCGCCACGCTGGCCTTCGCGGAGGTGCTCAAGGCGCTGGTGCAGGAACTGCCCACCGGCATCGCCGGCGGGGCCGCCGGCCTCAACGTGCCGCCCCTGTTCCGCCCGCACTTCGTGCCCGGCGCCATGCAGCGCTGGGAGATCGCCTACCTGCGCAATGCCGACTACTTCTACGTCTACGGCGGCCTGCTGCTGCTCGCCATCCTGGTGTCCGTCGTCGTGCAACGCACGCGCCTGAGGGCCGCCTTCACCGCCGTGCGCACCAACGAGGCGGTGGCGGCGGTGATGGGGGTGCGGCCGGCGCGGGCCAAGCTGCTGGCCTTCGTGCTCTCCAGCGCGCTGGTCGGCATGCTCGGCGCCCTAGAAGCCGAGCGGCTCGGCAGCGTGATCCCCGACGGCACCTTCGCCATCTCCACCACGGTGTTCGCGTTGGTGACACCGATCTTCGGCGGTCTCTACACCACCCTGGGTCCGATCCTCGGTGCCGGCGTGCTGTCCGCCATCGAAGAGACGCTCAAGCGCACCTTCGCCGAGGGCTACCTCATCGGCTACGGCCTGGTGCTGGTCGCCTCGGTCCTGTTCATGCCGCGCGGCCTGGTGGGGCTGGCGAACCGCCTCCGGCGGCGGCGCGGCCCGCCTCCCGCCGGCGGGGCCGGCACCGAGGCGGGGCTCGCCGGCGACGGGGAGGGACGCTGATGCTCCGCGTCGACGGGCTCGAGAAGCGCTTCGGCGGCCTCGCCGCCGTCCAGGACCTCAGCTTCGAGGTGGAGGAGGAAGAGATCTTCGCCATCATCGGCCCCAACGGCGCCGGCAAGACCACGACTCTCAACATGATCTCGGGCCTGCTCGCCCCGACGCACGGCCGCATCGAGCTGGCGGGCCGCGACATCACCGCCCTGAGCAGCGCGGAGCGCTGCCACGCCGGCCTCGGCCGCGCCTTCCAGGTGGTGCAGCCGTTCCCCGAGATGACGGTCGAGGAGAACGTGATGGTCGGCGCGCTCTACGGCACCCCCGGCACCGGCCAGGCGGAGGCCCGTCGCCTCACCGCGGGCGCGCTCGAGCGCTCCGGCCTGCTCCCCCTGCGTGAGGTGCCGGCCGAGGAGCTGACGCTGCTGCAGGAGAAGCGCCTGGAGATCGCCCGGGCGCTGGCGACCGGCCCGCGGGTGCTGCTGCTCGACGAGGTCATGGCCGGGCTGCGTCCGGCGGAGGCACGGCTGGCGGTGCGGCTAGTGAAGGAGGTGCGGGAGCGCGGCGTGACCGTGGTGTTCATCGAACACGTCATGCCGGTGGTCCGCGATCTCGCCGACCGCGTGCTGGTGATGGACTACGGCAGGCCCATCGCGTCCGGCAGCTACCGAGAGGTCACCGCCGACCCGCGCGTGGTGAGCGCCTATCTCGGAGCGGAGGACGGCGATGACGACGACGGCGGCGGCGCCGGCACGGGGGCAGAGGCATGAGCCGGGCCGGCGAGGGTCCCCCGCCCGCCCTCGAGGTCCGGAAGCTGGAAGCAGGCTACGGCAAGATACAGGTGCTGTGGGGCATCGACCTGCAGGTGGAGAGCGGCGCCTTCGTCACCATCATCGGCGCCAACGGCGCCGGCAAGACCACCCTGCTGCGGGCGATCTCTGGCCTCATCCCCCGCGCGAGGGGCAGCGTGCGGGCGTTCGGGGAGGAGCTGCACGGCCACAGCCCGGCGCGCATCGTGCGGCGCGGCGTGGGCCACGTCCCCGAGGGCCGGCAGCTCTTCCCGCTGATGAGCGTGGCAGAGAACCTCGCCAGCGGCGCGGACTACCTGCCGGTGTCCCCGCGCGAGGTCCGCCAGACGCGGCAGATGGTGTTGGAGCTGTTCCCTCGTCTGGCCGAGAGGCAGAACCAGCTGGCCGGCACCCTCTCCGGCGGCGAGCAACAGATGCTGGCCGTCGGGCGGGCGCTGATGAGCCGCCCACGGCTGCTGCTGGTCGACGAGCCCAGCCTGGGTCTGGCGCCGGGCCTGACCAAGGCGGTGTTCCACGCCTTGAAGGCCATCAACCACGGCGGCGTGGCGGTGGTGCTGGTGGAGCAGAACGTGCAGCAGTCCCTCGCCCTCGCCGACACCGCCTTCGTGCTCGAGAACGGCCGCATCGTCAAGCAGGGGGGCGGACGAGAGCTGCTCGAGGACCCGGAGGTGCGGGCCGCCTACCTGTCGCTGTGAGCCCCGCCCGGGACCGTCCCACGTCGGCGAGGAGCGAGCGGCTCAGTCGTCCTCGCCGCTCATCTGCTGGGCGAGGTAGCGCTCGTAGCCGAGCTCGGAGATCAGGTGGAGCTGCACCTCCAGCCAGTCGACGTGCGCCTCCTCGTCCTTGAGGTTGTGCTCGAACAGCTCGCTGGAGGCGTTGTCGCCAGCCTGCCGCGCGATCCGGATGGCATCGTTGTAGGAGCGGACCGCATCCAGCTCGAGCGCCAGGTCGTTCTCGAGCTGCTTCCTGACGCCGTCCCCGATGGTCAGCGCCTCGCGCCCGATGACGGGGGTGGCGTCCAGGAACAGCAGCCGCTCGATGAGCGCCTCGGCGTGCTTCATCTCGTCGATGGCCTGCTGCTTCATGTACGCGCCGCGAGCGTGGTAGCCCCAGTCGTGGCTCATCTCCGCGTGCACGATGTACTGGTCCACCGCCGAAAGCTCCTCACGCAGCGCCTTGTTGAGCTGCTCGACGACCTTGGGGTCTCCCTGCATGGCGTCCTCCCTTTCGCTGGCTGCTCGCCGCCTCGCCGTGAGCGCGCATGCGCCGTCGACCGCAGGCGCCGGCAGCCTTCACCCGGCCGCTCCCCGTCACATCCCATTGTGCGTCCACGCCGAGCGGGGAACAAGCTCGCCCTGGCGCGCCTCGCCGTCAGCGCCGCCTCAGCGCCGCGTCCGACCCCGGGGGTCCAGCACGTCGCGTAAGCCGTCGCCCAGCAGGTTGAAGGCCAGCACGGTCAGCAGGATGGCGATGGCGGGCGCCGAGGAGGCCCACGGCGCCTCGTTGATGAAGTTGCGCGTCTCGGACACCATGGCCCCCCACTCGGGGGTGGGCGGCTGCGCGCCGAAGCCGATGAAGCCCAGGCCCGCGGCGGTGAGGATGGCGCTGCCAATGTCGAAGCTGGCCTGCACCAGGAGCGGGGTGAGCGTGTTGGGCAGCACGTGCAGGAACGCCTGCCGCCAGCGGGCGGCGCCCAGCGAGCGCGACGCCTCGACGTAGTCGAGCGTGCGCACCGCCAGCACCTGAGCGCGCAGCAGGCGCGCGTAGTTGGGCCACGACACCGCCGCCACCGCGATCATCACGTTGCCCAGGCTGGGGCCCAGCGCGGCCGAGATGGCCATCGCCAGGATCAGCGCCGGGAAGGCCAGGAAGATGTCGGTGACGCGCATGAGCAGCTCGTCCCAGAAGCCGCCGAGCATGCCGGCGCTGAGCCCGACCAGCCCGCCCAGGAGCAGCGCCACCGCCACCACCACGAAGCCGATGCGCAGCGAGATGCGCGAGCCCCACACCACCCGCGACCACACGTCGCGGCCCAGCTGATCGGTGCCGAGGATGTGTTGCGCGCCCGGCGCCTGCAGCCGCTCGGCGAGGCTCTGATGCAGGGGGTCGCCGGCCAGCACCGGCGCCAGCAGCGCCACCAGCACCAGCAGCACCGCCAGGGCGGTGCCGATCACGGTACCCGGGTTGCGCAGGAAGCGCCGCGCAGGCTTGCTGCGCAGGATCGCGGCGGCCCTGTCGCGGAAGGCGAGGCGGCGCGTCATGCGTAGGTGATCCGCGGGTCGAACACCGCGTAGAGGACGTCGACGAGGAGGTTGATGAGGCTATAGGCCAGGCCGGCCACCAGCGTCACGCCCATGACCGCCGGGAAGTCCAGACCGATGGCGCTGGAGGTGGCATAGGAGCCGATGCCGGGCCAGGAGAAGATCGTCTCGGTGAGCACCGCGCCGGTGAGGAGGCTGCCGAGCAGGCTGCCCATCACCGTGAGCACCGGCAGGGCGGCGTTGCGCAGGGCGTGCTTGAACACCACCACGCGGCCCGCGAGGCCCTTGGCACGGGCGGTGCGAACGTAGTCCTGGGAGAGCACCTCGAGCATGGCGCTGCGCACCATGCGCGCCACCAGCGCCGTCGAGAACGCCCCCAGCACCGCGGCCGGTAGGACCAGGTGCCTGAGCGCGCTCACGAACACCTGCCAGTTGCCGGCGATGGCGGCGTCCACCACCATCATGCCGGTCACGCGGTGCGGCTCCAGCAGATAGGGATTGAGCTCGCCCGGCCCGGGCAGCCAGCCGAGGCGGGAGTGGAAGAGCTCCAGCGCCAGGATCGCCAGCCAGTACACCGGCGTGGCCCCACCCACCAGGGCGAGCGTCCTCACCACCAGGTCGAGCGCACGGTCCTGGTAGAGCGCCGCGATGATGCCCATCGGCAGGCCCAGGAGCACCGCGAAGGCCATGGCGCCGAGGGTGAGCTCGAACGTGGCCGGGAAGAAGTCCCTGAGATCGGACAAGATAGGCCGCTGTGTCCGCAGCGAGTTGCCGAGGTCGCCCTTGAAGAGGTCGACCATGTAGCGCACGTACTGCTCCGGCGCCGGCAGGTCGAGGCCGTACTTGTGGCGGTAGGCCTCGATCTGGGCGGGCCGGGCGTTGCTTCCGAGCGCCGCCGCGGCCGGGTCGGCCGGCACCACGTGCGAGATGAAGAAGGCGGCGAAGCCGACCCCCCAGACGACGAAGATCAGGTACCCGAGGCGCCTCAGCAGGAAGGCGAGCACGGTTCCTCCGCGACCGGGGCGACGTCATGGGAGGGGCCCGTCCGGGCCCCTCCCATGCGCATCCAGACGGCTGGGATCCAGCTCAAGGCAACTTGCTGATCGCCGCGTAGTCGACGTCGCCCTGGGCGCTCCGGGCGAAGCCCTGGACCTTGGCGGTGGTCACGATGGGCACGTACGGCTGGTAGAGGATGGCGTAGGGCCCGTTCTGCGCCACGTACTTCGTGAGCTGGGCGTAGAGGTCCTTGCGCTGCGCCGGGTCGGTGCTGACCGCCGCCTCGGTCGCCAGCTTGGTGCCCTGAGCGTCGTTCCACACATTGCGCCATGCCAACGACTTGGCGTTGTAGTCGGCCAGCGGGCTGGCGTTGCCGTTGGGATCGGGATAGTCGGGGCTCCAGGCGGCCAGCACAAGCTGGGCGGCCTGCTGCCGGTAGATGGTGTAGAGCTGCGCGCTGGTGGTCTGCTTGATGTTGGTGGTGATGCCGATCTTGGCCAGGTCCGACTGGATCTTGGCGGCCAGGTCCGCGCAGGGCACGCCGCCGGAGCAGGCGCCCGTGGCGATCAGGAACTCCACGGTCATGCCGCCCGACTTGCCGGCCGCCGCCATGAGCTGCTTGGCTTTCTCGATGTCGTGGGTGTAGTACTGGGTCGTGTCCGCCCCCATCAACCCGTACGGGATGATGGTCTGCATCTTGCGGCCCAGTCCAGCCAGCAGGTCATTGATGATGCCGTCCTGGTCGATGGCGTAACGCACCGCGTCGCGCACGCGGTTGTCCGCGAAGGGCGCCCCGGGGCCGGAGTTCATCCCCAGATACGCCATCTGGAAGGTGTCCGTCTTGAGGGTCTTCAGGTCGGGATTGCTCTCCGCCTGCTTGAACGCGTCCGGCGTGAAGTTGTACGCCACGTCGATCTCACCGGAGGTGATGGCGGCGCGCTGGGCGTTCGACTCCTGCATGTAGCGCAGGATGATGCGCTTGATGGAGGGCGGATCGGGGTACTTGGGGTTGGCGACGAGCACCACCTGCGAGCCGCGGTCCCAGCGGTCGAGCATGTAGGGCCCCGAGCCGGCGGAGTGATCGTTGAGCCAGTGCTGGCCGTAGTCGTCGCCCTGGACGTGCTGCTTCACCTCGGTGGCGTCCATGATGCCGCCGATGTTGAACGTCAGCATGTTGAGGATGATCTGCGGGTTGACGCCCTTGGGCAGGGTGAGCTGCACGGTCTTGTCGTCGAGCGCCACGGTAGACCCGACCTTCATGCCTGCGACGTCGGTAAAGAGGAAGGCGGAGGGACCGTTGATGTGGATGACGCGGTCGAACGACCACACCACGTCCTGCGCCGTCACCGGCCGCCCGGTCGAGAAGGTGGCGTCCTTGAGGTGGAAGGTGATGGTGGTGCCGCCGTCAGCGGTGCTGGCGATGTCCCAGCTGCTCGCCAGGCCGGGCACGACGTGCGACAGGTCGGTGCCCTGGAACTCGACCAGGCGCTGGTAGATGTTGTCGTCGATGGGGGTCGACGAGAACTCGTAGGCCACGCCGGGGTCCAGCGTGATCAGGTCGGTCCAGTCCCCGCCGATCACGAGCGTCTGCTGCTGAGCGGGCTGGGCCGCACCGAAGCTGAACAGCCCAACCGCCAGGGTGGCCAGAAGCATCCATGTTAGCCGCAGTCGTGCCATGATCCCTCCTTCAAGGTGTTGGTCCAGCTATCTTACATGGCCGCCCTGCCGGCGGTGCGACGCCATGACAAGCACGCTCAGGTCCAGTCGAGGATCACCTTCCCCGAGCGGCCCGAGCGCATCACCTCGAAGGCACTCTCGAAGTCGTCCACCACGAAGCGGTGGGTGATCACCGGCGCCAGGTCGAGGCCCGACTGCAGCATCGCGGCCATCTTGTACCAGGTCTCGAACATCTCGCGTCCGTAGATGCCGCGAATCTCGAGCCCCTTGAAGATCACCTGGTTCCAGTCGATGGCGATGGGCTCGTCGGGGATGCCCAGCAACGCCAGCTTGGCGCCATTGTTGGCGGTCTCGAGGCTGGCGGAGAGGGCGGCCGGCGCACCGGACATCTCGAACACCACGTCGAATCCTTCGGTCATGCCCAGGCCGGCCATGGCCTCGCGCAGCGCAGTCGCTCCGTCTCCGCCGGAGACGTCCACCGTTCGGTCGACCGCGCCCATCGCCTCGGCCATGCGCAGGCGCTCGCGGTTGACGTCGGTGATCACCAGGTAGCGGGCCCCCACGAAGCGGGCCACGGCTGCCGCCATCTGGCCGATGGGGCCGGCGCCGGTGACGAGCACGTCCTCGCCCACCAGGTCGAAGGCCAGGGCGGTATGAACGGCGTTCCCCAGCGGGTCGAGCACCGCCGCCCAGTCGTCGGGAATGCCGGCGGGCACCTTGAAGGCGTTCCCCGCCGGCAGCACGAAGCGCTCGGCGAACGCGCCCGAGCGGTTCACGCCCACCCCCTGGGTGTTGCGGCAGAGGTGACGGCGGCCGGCGCGGCAGTTGCGGCAGTGGCCGCAGGTGATGTGGCCTTCGCCGGACACCCTGTCGCCCGGCGCGAAGCCCTGGACCTCGCTCCCTACCGCCTCGACCACGCCTACGTACTCGTGGCCGGTGATCATGGGCACGGGGATGGTCCGCTGCGCCCAGGCGTCCCAGTTGTAGATGTGCACGTCGGTCCCGCAGATCGAGGTGTGGGTGATGCCGATGAGCAGGTCGTTGGGCCCGGGCTCCGGCTCGGGCGCGTCGATCATCCACAGGCCGGGGCGAGCCTCGGACTTGGCCAGCGCCTTCATGCCAGCAAGCCCAGGTCGCGGCCGACGCGGGTGAACGCGTCGACGGCGCGCTCCAGCTGCTCACGGCTGTGCAGCGCCGACATCTGGGTGCGGATGCGTGCCTGCCCCTCGGGCACGACGGGGTAGGAGAAGCCGATCACGTAGATGCCGTGGTCCTGGAGCAGGCGCTCGGCCATGGCGGTGGCGAGCGCCGCATCGCCGATCATCACCGGGATGATGGGATGGTCGGCGCCGGCCAGGGTGAAGCCGGCCCGTTCCATGGCGGCGCGGAAGAAGGCGCTGTTCTCGCGCAGCCGCCGCCGCAAGTCATCCGAGCCCTCCAGCAGGTCCAGCACCGCCAGCGACGCGCTCACCACCGCCGGCGCAAGCGAGTTCGAGAACAGGTAGGGGCGGCTGCGCTGCCGGAGCCACGCCGCCAGCTCCTTGCGACCGGCCGTGTAGCCGCCGGAGGCGCCGCCGAGCGCCTTGCCGAGCGTGCCCGTGAGGATGTCCACCCGCCCCATCACCCCGCGGTGCTCGTGGGTGCCGCGACCGTGCTCGCCGAGGACGCCGACGGCGTGGCTGTCGTCGACCATCACCAGCGCCCCGTGACGCTCGGCCAGGTCGCAGATGCCCTCGAGGTCGGCTACCACCCCGTCCATGGAGAACACCCCGTCGGTGGCGATGAGCTTGGTGCGCGCACCGGAGGCCGCCTCGAGCTGCGCCTCCAGGTCGGCCATGTCGTTGTTGGCATAGCGGAAGCGCCGGGCCTTGCACAGCCGCACCCCGTCGATGATGCTGGCATGGTTGAGCGCGTCGGAGATCACCGCGTCCTCCGGCCCCAGCAGCGCCTCGAAGAGGCCACCGTTGGCGTCGAAGCAGGAGGAGTAGAGCACGGTGTCCTCGCTGCCCAAGAACTCGCTGAGGCGCTCCTCCAGGCGCTTGTGGATGTCCTGCGTGCCGCAGATGAAGCGTACCGACGCCATGCCGAAGCCGCGCTCGGTGATGCCGCGCTGCGCCGCCTCCATCACCAGCGGGTGGTTGGCGAGCCCGAGGTAGTTGTTGGCGCAGAAGTTGAGCACCTCGCGCTGCCCTGCGCTGCCGCCGGCCACCGTGATGGCGGCCTGCTGCTGCGAGGCGATCACGCGCTCGTCCTTGTAGAGGCCCCGGCTCCGCAGCTCCTCGAGCTGCGTCCCCAGGCGAGCCAGTAGTTCGCGGTCCATGGTGGTCCTCCCGCGGGCCCGCCTGGCGGCCGCCGTCACGCCCGGGAGGCGCCCGACACGCGCCGATGCCGGCCCGGGTCCAGGCTACCGCTCCCCGTCCAGGCCGCGGCGCGGCCGGCGGCCACCACGGAACACCCGCCGAGGGCGGCCCGGCCCGCGCCGGCCTACTCGCCGTACGGAACCCAGATGTTCTTGACCCGGGTGGCGTGGCGGAGGTAGTCGCGCCCCTCGCCCTGGCGCGCGTCGAACCAGTCGCGTCGCTTGCCGTGGTTGACCCAGGTGCTCTTGAGGTTGTCGGCGCTCTCGCGCTCCACCATGGCCGAGCCCTCGGCGCCACCCACGTACCACATGGCAGCGACGTCGGCGTGGCGCGCGAGCACCTCCGCCAGCTCGTCGCGCACGCCGGTCACGATGTTCAGCGCTCCCGGCGGCAGGTCGCTGGTGTCCAGCACCTGGTAGAGGTCGGTGGCGGCGAGCGGCCAGCGCGGCGACGGCAGCGCCACCACGCGATTGCCCATCGCCAGCGCGGGGGCGGTCAGCGACACCAACGCCAGCAGCGGCGCCTCGTCGGGGCAGGCCAGCGCCAGCACCCCCCAGGGCTCGTTCATCGCCAGCGTCACGTTGCGGTAGGGGGTGGCGTGCACCGCTCCGTCGTACTTGTCGGCCCACGCCGCGTAGCTGAACAGGCGCCGTACGGCGGTCGTCACCTCACGACCGGCGTCCTCGCTCGACGCCCCGGTCAGGCTGCGCAGCCGCTCGCCGAACTCGCGGGCGCGGGCATCCAGGTTCTCGGCCAGGTAGTAGAGCACCTGGGCGCGGGTGTGTGCCGTGGCCTTGCTCCAGGCGCCGCCCTTGCGCGCCGCCTCGACGGCGTCTCGCACGTCCTTGCGGTTGCCGAGCGGGGCCTCGCCCAGGTGCGCGCCATCGGCGCCGATCACCGGGTAGGCGTAGTGGCCGTCCGGCCTCGCCTGCTTGCCGCCGATGTACAGCTTCGCGGTACGGTCGATGCCGGAGGCGCTTTCCCCGCGCTCCGCGCCGCCACCGCCCAGGCCGAGCGCGTCGCCGCCTGCCGGATCGACCAGTGCGTCCTCGCCGTAGGGCTCGAGCTCCACCTCCCACTCGGGCACCAGGTACTCGAACATGCCCTCGCGGCCCCCCTCGCGCCCGAAGCCGCTCTCGCGGTAGCCGCCGAAGCCGCTGGCGGCGTCGAAGACGTTGGTGCAGTTCACCCACACCACGCCCGCCTCCAGCTTGGGCGCCACGTCGAGCGCCAGGTTGACGTTCTCGGTCCAGACGCTGGCGGCCAGGCCGTAGCGGGTGTCGTTGGCCAGCGCCACCGCCTCCTCCGGCGTGCGGAAGGTCATGCTCACGATGACCGGCCCGAAGATCTCCTCCTGGGCCGCGGTGGACGCGGGCGCCACGTCCGCCAGCAGCGTGGGCGGGAAGTACAGCCCCGCCTCACCGTCGCCCGGGCGGGCCGCCCACGAGGGCTGGTAGCAGCGCCCGCCCTCGGCGCGGCACTGCTCCACCAGCCGGGTGATCTTGTCGAGCTGCACCGGTGCGATGATGGCGCCGATGTCCATGGCCTTGTCGAGGGAAGGTCCCTCTCGGAGGGTTTCCATCCGAGCGCGGAGCTTGTCCTCCATGGCCGCCGCCACGCTCTCCTGCACGAGTAGACGGCTGCCCGCGCAGCACACCTCGCCCTGGTTGAACCAGATGGCGTCGACCACGCCCTCCACCGCGCTGTCGAGGTCGGCGTCGTCGAAGACGATGAACGGGCTCTTGCCGCCGAGCTCCAGCGACAGCTTCACCCCGCGACCGGCGGTGGCCTGGCGGATCTGCCGGCCTACCTCGGTGGAACCGGTGAAGGCCACCTTGGCCAGCCCCGGGTGGGCGACCAGCGCCGCGCCGGTGCGGCCGTCGCCGGTGACCACGTTCAGCACGCCCGGCGGCAGCCCCGCCTCCAGCGCCAGCTCGGCGAAGGCCAGCGCGCTGAGCGGCGTGAACTCCGCAGGCTTCAGGACCACGGTGTTGCCGGCAGCCAGCGCCGGCGCCACCTTCCAGGCCAGCATCAGCAGCGGGAAGTTCCAGGGGATCACCTGCCCGCACACCCCCACCCCCCGGTAGCCGGCGAACTCGCTCTCCAGCAGCTGCGCCCAGCCGGCGTGGTGGGTGAAGTGGCGCGCCACCAACGGCACGTCGATGTCCCGCGTCTCGCGGATGGTCTTGCCGTTGTCGAGGGCCTCCAGCACCGCCAGCAGGCGCGCGTGCTTCTGTACGTGCCGCGCCAGCGCGTACAGGTGGCGCGCCCGCTGATGCGGCGGCAGCGCCCGCCACGCCGGCAGCGCCTCCTGCGCGGCGCGCACCGCGGCGTCGACGTCCGCCTCGTCGCCCTGGGCCACGCGCGCCAGCTCGCGGCCGTCGCCGGGGTGGACGGTGGCGAAGCGCTCGCCTGCCGCGGGCTCCACGAAGCGGCCGCCGATGACGTGCCCGAAGGTGCGGCCGTGCCGCTCGAGCCAGGCCTGCGCCTGCTGGTCGCTCTCCGGCGCGGGGCCGTAGTCCATGGTCTCGAAGATGCCCTTCACGCTGTCGCTCGCACTCGGATCGGTGGTCGTGCTCATGCGCTCCGCTCCTCGCGGCGGCCGCTTTCGCGACGCCTCGCCTGCTGGGCCTGCTGCCACTCGGCCCGCATCAGGCCGAAGACCTCGAGGTCGGCGGGGCCATCCACGGCCGGATAGACCGCGCGCAGGGTGCCCTCGTGGCGGAAGCCGAGCCGCTCGGCCACCGCCCGGCTACGGTCGTTGCGGGCGTCGCAGCGGATCTCCAGACGGTCCATCCCGCGCTCCTCGAACAGCACCCGCGCCAAGCCGGCGACCGCGCGCGTCATGATGCCGCGCCCCTCGAACGGCGCGGCCAGCCAGTAGCCGAGCTCGGCCCGGCGCACGTCCGTGCGCACGTTGAAGAGCCCCAGCTCGCCGGCATGGACACCGCCCACCAGCAGCG
>Ga0315535_1001436_pt1 | contig 15920 bp, 14 predicted proteins | sample SalMarSW160220MG_2_FD_203092 | JGI IMG/M metagenome (GOLD analysis project Ga0315535, IMG submission 203092) | Salt marsh sediment microbial communities from the Plum Island Ecosystem LTER, Massachusetts, United States - Salt Marsh Sediment SW1602-20 ...
TTATATCTACGAGAAAAGAAACAATATTCCGACCTTTTCTTGACGGTGAATATTCTGTAACTTTTATGTCTCGGATTTTCTGCCGGTGTTGAAGATTACAGAAATATCAATAAAAGCTTGAAGTGAACGATAGAGAGATATTGTAACCATACTCTTCTGTATAGTCTATTCCACATCCCTCATTTAATTTTCCAGAAGACGAATCCATTTTCTGTATGGCTTCAAGCAATTTGCACTTTTTAACACACTTATCCTTCGGCAGGTTTTTCCTCGGACAATCTTTACATGGAGAACAGATCATTTTCCTTCCCATATTCCTTCTCTTGTTTAATAAATTCAAAGACCTTTAAAAGTTAATTCCATACGGACAGAGAGCAAATTCCCAGCACCCCTTGATAAAACCGGATCAGACTCTTTTACCCCTGGCGACATGGACGGCTTCCATTCCTTGCGAATGTGAAATCGTGTGGATCTGAATGTTCTGCTGTTCGGTCAAAAGGATCTTTGTTCCAACCAAAACGCCGAACCTGTCAGATCTCATATGACGGTCCAGATCTTCACGTGTTTTCCACTCTTTAATCAGGCTGAAAACGTTCTCGTCTTCGATGCCCTGAAAGACCTGATAGCTCAGACAGCCCTTTTCCTGAAGCGTTGGCTCAACCATTGAGAGAAGCGTTTGCATAACCTCTTTCCGCTTTTCAGGACGTGCAGTCATTGTTATTTTGACAATGATCATGACAACGAGTATTTTCCTCTGCTAAAGAATTGACGCAAAAACATTCGCGCTTTTTAAATACATAATCAAGTTTCGTGCCAAGCAGGATGATCCTGGACATTTTCCATGTATCCCACTGATATTTAATTGGATAATTAGATCAAGGCAGCCGGAAATATAGGGATGAATTGACACAAAAGAATGGTCATATATGACGAATAGTCATATATGACACATTCTTGGCATCTCTGACGGGGTGCGAATGGTTCTTTGTGAGGGGATACGAATTGACAGGCGATTGCCTGAGACAAATCGGAAAAAATAGGCCGCCTAAGGCCTGCGGATACCCAGTTTTCGCATGCGGGCGCGTAACGTGCTGACGTTGAGCCCAAGGATTTCTGAGGCCCCATTCTTGCCACTCACTTTCCAATGGGTCTGTTCAAGTACCCGGACAATATGGTCACGCTCAACTTTTTCCATGGTTTTTGGGGTCGTCGTCAAATCCTTATGCGGCGTCCTCAGTTCATCCATCAGGCGCAGTTTGGGACCCGAAGAGTTGATCAGCGCCCGCTCGATCACATTTTCAAGCTCCCTGACATTACCGGGCCAGTGATAATTCTGTAAGGTATTCATAACGTTTGTCGGGATGCTTTTAATGGATTTGCCCAATCTCCTTGAAATTTTATCCACATAATATTCCACAAGCTGGGGAATGTCCTTCAAATGTTCTCGGAGCGCCGGCACCGTAATTGGAAAAATATTTAACCGGTACCAGAGATCTTCCCTGAACCGGCCACTACGAACCTCCTCTTCCAGATTGCGGTTGGTGGCAGCGATAATCCGAACATCGACTTTGATGCTTCGGGAACTGCCCAACCGTTCAAATTCGCCATCCTGGATCACCCTAAGCAATTTGGGCTGCAGTTCCAGTGGCAGTTCGCCAATCTCATCCAAAAAAAGGGTTGCACCATTTGCCGCCTCAAAACGACCCACCCGTCTATCAAAGGCACCGGTAAAAGCGCCTCTTTCATGACCAAACAACTCGCTTTCCATGAGGTGTAGTGGCAGTGTGGCGCAATTTATTTTCAGCAACGGGCGATCTTTGCGCAGGCTGGAGCCGTGAATGGCTCGAACGATCAGTTCTTTTCCGGTTCCGGTCTCGCCAAGAACGATAACGTCCGTGTCTGTCGGGGCAATTTGCTCAACTTTATAGAGCGTATATTTGAGTTCGTCACTTTGACCGATAATGTTCTCATGGTTATATTCCAATTTTATTTCTTCTTGAAGATACGTCCTTTCGGCCTCAAGCTGATCTTTTAATCGCTTTATTTCGGAAAGCGCCTCTCTGAGTTCCAGCTCTACTCGCTTGCGCTCACTGATATCGGATATCGCCGTTCGAGTTTGGATGATATTCCCTTCCGTGTCTTTAATTAAGATAGATTCCAGTTGAGCATAGAATTGGGGGCCATCTTTTTTCAAAAATTTCAGTTCGCAGGTCTGCTTGTTCTCTGTTTCAAAGAGCTTTTTGCGGTGAAAGTAGAAAACGTCTTGAGTATCACTGGTAATAAAACGTGAGAAAGGTTCTCCTATTAATAAACTTCTCTCTACACCCAACATATGGGCGCTGGTAAGATTTGCCTCCAAAATTAGTCCTTTTTCCGAAAGGGTAAGATACCCAAACGGAGCAAAGTCGTACAGGTCGGAATATTTATCGCGTGCCGCCTCGATCTCCAGTTGAGACCGCCGCAGCTCTTGATTCTGTATCTCCAGCTCAACCTCGTGTATCTGTAAGTCCTCAATTAACTTTTTAATATCACCGGGCTGTATCTCTTTGATGACCGAAGGATTCTTATTTATAAATTCCTCTGCCCTGTCACGCAGTTCATTTTTGTATGACTTGTTCTTATCATTTTTCATCCGATTTACCTATACGATTGAAAATAGGACTTTAAATTATCAGCCATTTTCAATCCTTTCTCAAACAAAAAGCTCATACATCGGCATAGTTGAATACAATATATGAGCCATTATCCGTCACATGTGCGCTGAGTCCCTGAATTTTGGTTATATTTTAGTTGAGTTGCCGTTATTATGTTTTGGTTATACATTGATTTGAATTATACTTTAAACTTCTTCACAAAGTTGCAGAGACTTGCGAAACGCCCCTCAAATTATAAGGGTCAGGTTGCTCCAAAGGCTTTCAGCGCCAGGTACCCCAGCGCAGAGATCAAAGCCGAACCGGGCAGGGTCAGGACCCAGGCTACGACAATGTTTCCGGCAACACCCCATTTGACGGCGGATAACCGGCGAAGGGACCCCACGCCGATGATGCCGCCGGTAATCGTGTGGGTGGTTGACACGGGAATGCCGCCCAATGAACTCCCGATAATCGAGGCGGCCGCCGCCGACTCGGCACAGAACCCGCTCACCGGCACCAGTTTGGTCACTCGCATTCCCATGGTTTTTACCACGCGCCAGCCACCCAGCAGCGTTCCCATAGCAATGGCAACATGACAGGAGAGAATCACCCACAAGGGTACGTTAAACCCTTCTTGCCAACCGGAAGCCACCAGCACCATAACGATGATGCCCATGGTTTTCTGTGCATCGTTGGCCCCGTGCCCCAGACTGAACAGGGCTGAAGAGAAAAGCTGTCCTGCGCGAAACAGGCGATCCACCCGCCAGGGAGACCAGTGGCGGAAGATCCAGGTGGTGACGATGGAAAAAAAGATGCCCAGAAAAAAGCCGATCAGCGGCGAAAGGATGATAAAGACGGTGATTTTGATGATGCTTTTCATTACCAGCACCTTAATCCCGCCCTTAACGAGCCCGGCCCCGATAATGCCGCCCACCAGTGCGTGGGAGACGCTGATGGGAAGCCCCAACTTTGTGCAGGTATAGGTCCACCCGATGGCGCCCAAAAGAACGGCCAGAACAAACCAGAGCGACAGAATCTCCGGTGACACGACGCCCTTGCCGATGGTCTTGGCAACACCCACGCCGAACCCAAAGGCGGCAACTAAATTGAAAAAGGCCGCCCAAGCCACGGCAAACCGTGGTTTAAGCACACGGGTGGAGACGATGGTGGCAATGGAATTGGCAGCATCGTTCATGCCGTTTAGAAAATCAAACAGCAGGGCCAGGATAATAATGATAACAGCTAGAATCGTCGGATCCATCGACACACCTTCTATGCATTCTTGATGATAATCGTCTCAATGACGTTGGATAGATCCTCACAGCGATCAATGGCATCCTCAAGGCTTTCGTATATTTCCTTGGCCTTGATCACATAAAACGGGTCTGATGCGTCCTTGAACAAACGCTCCAGGGACGCTCGAAGCAGCGTATCGCCTTGGTTTTCCAGGCTGTTGACCTCAACGCAAATTTGAAAAATCGCATCCCGGTGTTTCCAATCCCTGAGCATACCCACGGCAGAGGAGATTTTGTCGAAGGCTTTTCGGAGAATTGCGAGCATTTCACCGATGTTCTCCGGTGGAGCGGGCATATCATAAATCTCCATGCGTGCGCTGGCTTTTTCAAGCAGATCCATCACATCATCCATCCGGTCCACGAGCGTCTGGATATCTTCGCGGTCAAAAGGCGTCACAAAGGTGTTGTTCATCAATCGGTAAATTTGGTGGGCCACGGCGTCGGCATCATTTTCCACATCTTTAATCTGTTTGGTCAGCTCTTTCCGGCGTGAGTATTCTCGAAGCAGTAATTCAAAAAGGTCTAAACCTTTCTTGATGACCGCCGTCTGCTGTTCAAATAATTCGAAAAAACGGTGTTCCTTGGGCAATAGTTTTTTAAACATAAGCAACTTCCTCAACGATTGAGATGGTTATAATAGACATTTTAAACTCCTTTCGTTAAAAGCAATACTGCTTAAGCCCTGAAGGATATTTCGACTTAAATCTTTTTAGTGATGTTGTTCCTTTCATGAGTTTAGGCAAAATCGGTTTTTTCCGCCGCCAGCGCGTTTTAAGTAAACAATCCAGATCAGCGAGTCCGGCCATTAAAGGCAACGCATCAACATTAATCGATATACTCTGAAATCCACATGTGCTTGCGCTTTAATTTCAGGATTAAGTTGTCCTGATGGCGTATTCGAATAATTGATCGAATAATCAGATATGAACCCAGAACGACCAAAGCTGCGCAAATGATGAGCAGTGGTACGATCAGGTGCATCACCTGGAGAACATCGTAGTATTTGGAAGTAGCTATCAGGACGCTTAAAACGGACAGGGGCAGGACAAAAACTGTTATGCCCGTCCGCATGGTTGATAGTGAGGTTCTTTTTTCAGCTAAAATAAGCTGCACCTCATTGATGATGATACCCTCGGGTATAACTTCACACTCCTGTTTCGGAGAACTATCGACCTGTTCCGGCGGCATATGGGCATTTTCGGATTCCATGTTCATTTTACCACATTAAATTTCAAGATATCTCAAACTTGTTTGTAGTTTATAGTAATACAAAGATTCTTTCCGGTTGCACAATCGGGTCGGCTTCCCCACCCCCCCTGCTGCAATAAAGACGGGGAACATCCACCAGGCCATCGTGAGTCGCCCCAGACCCCGGAAGAAACAAATTGAATGTTTTTTCAATATGTTTTACCTCCTTTTAATTCGCAGGTTTTCAAGTTTGATTCAAATTGGGAAAGGATGTGTTCCAGAGACCGGCTCCACCCTTCTGCCAGGGCTGCCGGGGATTTTTCTTTCAGGGCTGTTTCTTGACGATACGTCTTTTCAAAAACGACAACCGGTCGGGCAGATACATTTCGAACCAGAAAAAACTGCACCTCCAGTACAGCTTCCGGGGAATGATTACTGCGGTAATCTCCGTAAAGAGTGCTGACAACACCCTCTAAGTAAAACGTCGGCTCAATAAGGCTTGAAGAACTGATAACATGTTGAAACAGACCCGATTGCGTCAGCCATTTATTCACTTCTTCGGCAATCATCACGCCCGGTGAGATTAAAAATTCGTTGTAAAAGTCCGATTCATAATTTAGATCCCCCTGGCGATAAACAAAACATTTACCTTCGAATCGAGAAGAGACACGAAATCTTTGGATTTTAAGGACTGCATCCGATTTTGATGGTGAAGGCTTTTCATTCCTGAACGCATTCAAAACAAAGAATTGTTTTTCGGGATAGAGTCTGTCAACGGTGACGCATCCTGTCATCAGAAAATTCAGTGCCATGTTCCCTATAAAGATCACCATAAGCGTTTTTGTCTTCATTGCTTTTCTCCGGTATTCGAGCGCGGCGGAGGTTCGCCGAACAGAAATTGTGAAGGATATTTCTTGGCGTTGTCGGTAATCTCCTTTAGATTTTCGGAAATGAGCCTGATATTTTCAAGCGTGGTTTCAATGTCCGGCTGCCGCTCGGCAATAAGATCGTCCAGGCGACGCAATATCCCTCTTAACCGAACCACGCTCTCGGTGGTGTCACCGGAAAGCGTGTCAAGTTTCACTGCCAGTTCGGCCATTCCTGCCGAAACATCGTTAAACGTATTGAGAAGTTGCGACACGGGCTTCCGCGTATCTTCTGCAAACCGGCGGGCTGCCGCCATGGTTGCCGCGGCATCGGGCAAAAGCGATTCTATTTTAGGATCTTTCAAAAGCAGGGCTACCTGCCGGTTTGTTTGCCTGAGTTCCGAAAGCAACATTTCCGCCTCCTGGCCCACCTTTCCTATGTTTATTTTGTCGAGTGTTTGGCTTAGGATTTTGAGAGAGTTATTAAAGTTTTCGGCGGTGTTTTTAAAATCGATGCTTTCCAGATTTTTCATAATCCGATCCACCGCAACGCTGAGCCGGGTGATGGTGCTGGAAGTGGAAGGGATATAGCAATGCACGGGCTTCCAATCGATATCTAATGGTGGATAAAGCTTCGGGTCCATATAATCCATCTCCAGGTAAGCGCTGCCGGTCAACCCCTGGAAACTCAATCGAACCCGAAGCCCTTTTTCAATCTCGTCTTTCATATCGGCGCGCGTAAGCGGTGTTGACTTTACCCGCAACGTATCCACCAACAGATTCGCTCGTATCAGGACATACCGTCGATTGGTGGGATACTCCTTGCCCACCAAGGTGATCTCCGCAATCTTACCGATACCAACACCGCGAAACTTTAATGGAGATCCGTCTTCCAGACCTTGTACCGATTCTTCAAAATAGGTTTCGATCATAACCGTTTTTTGAAAAAGCGATCCGGCCCCTAATACAATAATCGAAACCACACCGATCAACACGGCGGCGATGACAAATATTCCAATTTTAAAATAATTTACTTGAGTGCTCATATCCCTATTTAATCAAGGGCTTGTTAAGCCCCTTCCTCACGACTTTAGCTTTCACCATCAAATTCCCCAAACACACTCTCGGATGCTCCCCGGCGGTTAAAAAATCGCCGGACAAATGTATTTTCACTGTGATCCCGTAACTCCTGAGGGCGGCCTTCGGCAATGATTCCTCTGCTTTGTTTATCCAACATGATGATTCGGTCGGCAATTGTATAGATACTCGAAAGCTCATGAGTAATAATCACAAATGTGATGTTCAGATTCTGGGCAAGGCTGAGGACCAGTTGATCCAGGTCCGCAGAAGTAATCGGGTCCAGACCGGCTGAAAGCTCATCCAAAAACAGAATCTGAGGGTCAAGAGCCATGGCCCTGGCGATGGCGGCACGTTTTTGCATTCCGCCGCTGAGTTCCGCCGGCATAAGGTCTCCGAAATCTTTTAACCCTACCAGACTCAGCTTCATCATTGCAATAAGATCCATGGCCTGCGTCGGTAGATCGGTAAATTCCTCTAAAGGAAACCGAACGTTTTCTAGCAGGGTCATGGATCCGAACAGTGCCCCTCTTTGATACATCACGCCGAATTTTCTAAGCAGCACCAGGCGTTCTTGTCCCTCGGCCGAAACCATGTCTTGCCCGTCAATCAGAATTCTTCCGGATAACGGTTTGTGTAGACCGATGATCAGTTTTAAAAGGGTGCTCTTGCCGCTGCCCGAGCCACCTAAAATGGCGAAGACCTCTCCACGGTTCACCCCAAAAGTGACCTTATCCACCACAAGGGTCCCCCCGTATCCGGCGGTAAGGTTTTCAACCCAAATAATGGGGTCCTGGATTTGATTCATGAAGTTTTAGATTCCTAAATAGTAATAGACAACCGAAAAAATGCCGTCGGCAACAACAATCAGTACGATTCCACCGACAACCGCCCGCGTGGTGGAATCGCCCACGGCGCTGGCGCCGATTTCGGTCTGCAGGCCGCGCAAACACCCGATGCCTGCAACCATAAAACCGAAAACAATAGATTTAAACAGTCCTCCGAGCAAATCCATGTAATCGACCATGGAAACCATCTGATTAAAATAGCTAGACAGCGAATAGCCCATGGAAAGCAGCACAATGGAACCGCCCATCACGCCGATCAGATCGGCAAAGAGGGTCAGCAGCGGCGTCATGATAACCGCTGCCAGAACACGGGTTACCACCAAAAATTGGACGGGGTCCAGCCCCATGGTGATCAGAGCGTCTATCTCTTCGTTGATCTTCATGGTTCCGAGTTCCGCGGCAAAAGAGGATCCGCTGCGTCCGGCCAGAACCACGGCGGTCATCAGGGGCCCCAGTTCTCTGACCATGGAAAGTCCGACAAGATTTGCCACGTAGATTTCAGCGCCAAACTGGCGCATGGGAATGGCCGCCTGAAAGGCCATAATCAGTCCCATCAAAAATCCGACCAGACCGATAACCGGCAAGGCATTGACGCCCGCTGTTTCGGCCACAAGAAATGCATCTTTCCAGCGCACCTGCCTGGGGTTCAGCAGGGCCTGGACCAGGGCCGCACCGGCTTCTCCCAAAAATTCAATCAGCGCATACGCATGCTCACAGATTTGGCAGGTTGTCCGTCCGATCTTTTCGGCAAAGCCGATGGACTTGGGTTTGATCGCCTGGATTTCTTCAAATTCAGAAGGATCAAAAAGATCAAGGAGTTGTTGAAACTCTGCCTGGAGTCCGCGAATCTCCAAATCGCCGCCGCCTTTTTGCTGGCGATGACGAAGACCAAACAAATAACCGATGCCTGAACCGTCACAGTATTCAATTCCGGAAGCATCGACGATAACCCGCTTTGGCGACGTTCTGTCAATCTCCAGCTTTGTCTCACGCCAGATATTGCCCGTGCTCATGGAGTCGAGACGGCCGATAATCTTGACTCCAAGGACACCCGGCGATATCATATTCGTATGGAAAGACGAAGAAGGGGTATCCGGCATATTGAGTGAATTATACTTCGGCATTTTATCACCTGTTTTAATTTTTATATCAGGTTTCTATGTGATTCACAAGCAAAACAGAGCAATAGACTGTCACACGGGGCATCACTTCTACAGCCTTTTTAAATGATGATTTCAAAGATCTTAATCTCAGGAGCACCTTGGGTGTGGGGCCAGGCTATCAGGTTTTCGCCCCCCCTGCTGAACCTTTCCATACCAGCCGGGCTTGCCATGGGTGACGAGAACTTTGATGTGGCCGAGGATAATGCTGTGGTCGAAAGCCATTGGAGCATTACCGATTTGTTAAAATGGTTTTCACCCATTAACTTATTCATTTTTTGAGCGAAAGCCTTGCAATCAGGTGTCAGGAGTAAGAAACGAATTAGCTGATACCTGAAACTTGGCACCTGAAACCTGACACCAAAAAGTCTTGGATAGCAATTAACAAACTGGTAATGCACCCAAAGCCATGGTTGTAAGCGTTGAGGAAAACGCATGGATGGTTGTAGTAATCAAACCGATAAAACAGACGGTTGCTCTACCCTGATCCATGATAACACCCGTTTTGGGTCTTGACCCAACTCAAATTCCGTCACTGTGAATTCATTGGCCGGTTCTGTTGAAGAGGGGTCCAACCGAATGCCCAGCCGGCTCAGTTTCATAGAAACCGTTTCCAGCCTCAAATGCTGCTCCGGGTTCAACAAGATTGCGTTCAAGTGCTTGATACGATCTTCCGGGGTATCCAGTTGATCTTCGATTTCTTCCAGTTTCCTGGTGATATCGCCGAGCACTTTTAACGACTCTTGGGTCTGATTATCATCTGACTCAGTATGGTTCAGATCCATTTTCATATCTGTATCTTCGGGTTTTTGAACCTTGAATTCCAGCAACTGTCGCTGTTTTTCCAGATCCTCCTTCCATAGCTGAAGATCGGTGATTTTTTCAAACGCTTGGCTGAAAAGACTTACCAATGCTCTATGCTGAACTTGCAGGCGGGTTTGGGCCAAATCGGCGGCCGGAGCGAACACTTTAAAATCCTCAAAAAAAACTGCTGTTTGAGGAACGTCCCTGCGGACAATTTCACCGTTTTTTTCCGTTCCGAAAATTTTTTTTTCCTTTCGTTCAGCAACGAGTATTGCAAATGCCTGGAATGCATTCGTACGCCGGAAAAAGTTCTTGAGCTCTTTACTGGATTGCAACACACCGATCAGCTCTTCACGACTTGTGAACATGGCTCTGAGTAGAGGGTCATCGTCCCAACGGCCCGGATCGAAATCCACAGGTGCCGGAACTTGAGGAATGAGCCCGGAAATATATCCCATGGCGTGCCGAACTGACGGAAGAATCTTTTTCCGGAATCTGCGAACCGGTAGAATCGTCAAATCGATTTCCCGTGAGATCCTTTCGATCTCATCCAGAACATCGTCCTCTTTTTTATGGTCCGGCGGTCTTTGGCCACTACCGCCAACCAGCCGCCGATAGAACCTTGTCAATAAGCTTTTCAAACCCATGGCAATGATCCCTCATAAATTATCCCTGTCGTTGCATAAAAAATATGCCAAAAATATATTATCACCCTAATGGAGTTAAAACTCGATTAGGCGTTATCTGGGATGATTAAAATTGCCCATATTTATTCCTTCCCGTATGTCTGGTTTCAGGTGTCAGGTTTCAGGTGCCAGCGCCTCTATTCATCATTCCTGACACCTGACACCTGAAACCTTAAAATATGAAACAAAATTCTATTAACAAATAACGGATAACAAATAACTTTCAATTGAGCGTTTTTGCTCAATTGGGGTATCAATGCCTATGCCTGTATGGCAATCTTTTTAACTTCTTCCGACACATGGTTTTCAAACTGCTTAAAGTTCTTTTGAAAATTCGCGGCAAGTACTTTGGCCTTCTCATGGTAGGCAGCTTTATCCTCCCAGGTATTCTCGGGCATGAGAACCTCGGGCGCAACATCGGGACAACTGACCGGGATATGCAGTCCGAATATTTCATCTTTCTTGGTTTGGATCTTTGCAAGTGTGCCGTCCAAGGCTGCCCTTACCATGGCACGGGTATCCCGAATAGAAATGCGCTTTCCAATGCCGTAAGGTCCGCCGGTCCATCCGGTATTGACGAGCCAGCAGTTGACCTTGTGTGTATCAATCTTCTCGCCGAGCAGCCGGGCGTACACGGCAGGATCAAGCGCCATAAACGGCGCGCCAAAGCACGCGCTGAAGACCGCCGACGGCTCTGTCACGCCTTTTTCCGTACCGGCGAGTTTTGCCGTATAGCCGGATAGAAAATGATAAATTGCCTGATCCCTGGTGAGTTTGGAAACCGGGGGCATCACACCGAATGCATCGGCGGTCAGAAAAATGATATTGCTGGGTTGACCGCCCATTCCGTCCCTGACGGTGTTTGGAATATGGGAGATTGGGTATGCTGCACGGGTATTTTCGGTCAATGAGTCATCGTCAAGATTGATGCGGCGCGTGTCGAAATCGAGCGCGACATTTTCCAGTATGGTCCCAAACCGGCGTGTGGTTTCATATATTTCCGGCTCCGCGTCTTTGGAGAGTTTTATCACTTTCGCGTAGCAGCCGCCTTCGAAGTTGAATACACCGTTTTCACTCCATCCGTGCTCATCATCGCCGATGAGCGTACGTTCCGGATCTGCGGAAAGCGTGGTTTTGCCGGTACCCGACAGGCCGAAAAATATCGCTACGTCACCACTTTTGCCGATATTCGCCGAGCAGTGCATGGACAGGACGTGTTTTTGTGGAAGCAGATAATTCATGATCGTGAAAATCGATTTTTTGATCTCACCGGCATAACTCGTGCCGCCGATAAGGATCAGCCGCCTGGAAAAATGAACCAGAATGAATGTGGGTGAGATCGTGCCGTCAATCTCGGGATTGGCCATGAAACTCGGTACATTGATAACCACAAAATCCGGCCTGTGCTGCTCAAGGTCTTTTCTGTCAAGGATGCGAATAAACATGTTCCTCGCAAACATATTGTGCCATGCCGTTTCCGTAATGATCCTTACCGGAATCCGATAATTGACATCGGCACCGGCATAACAGTCCTGGATATAAATATCCCTGCCCTGCAAATACGCACACATGCGCTGGTGCAGCAGTTCGAATCTGCGTTCATCGAAGGGAATATTTACTTTCCCCCACCAGATTTTATCCCGGCTCGAGGGTTCCTCGACCACGAATTTGTCCTTGGCCGCCCTTCCGGTATGCTGGCCGGTGCGTACAACAACGGGACCCAGATGGGAAATGAATCCCTCCCGGCGCCGGACCACTTCTTCATACAGCGCCGGTGTGGATAGATTCCGGTATACATTGCCGGGATGGATAATACCGTGCTCCTCGATACCGAAAGTTTCTCTTTGGTGAACATGCTGATGTTCCATGGTACTTCTCCTTTCTTCTTATTATCCCATAGGATAAAATAAACCCTGAGTGAGCGAAAATGCAGTATCTATGGGTGCATTACCAGTTTGTTAATTGCTATCCAAGACTTTTTGGTTTCAGGTGTCAGGTGTCAGGAGTAAGAAACGAATTAGCTGATACCTGAAACCTGACACCTGAAACCCGATTTCAAGGCTTTCGCTCAAAAAATGAATAAGTTAATGGCTGAAAACCATTTTAACAAATCGGTAATGCTTCCGTATCTATTGTTCCTTTTTTTCTGTTGATTCCGCCGTGGGATCCAGTTCCTTGACAATTTTTGCAGCTTCCTCAACCTTGGCCCTGGCTTTGGCCGCTTTGCGAAAGGCTTTATCGGCTTCTTTCTCGACATTATCCGCCGCTGTTTTCAATTTAGTTTCCAGGTCTTCTTCGGTATCCCCGGTATTGTTTTCCAATTCCATAAGTTTTGCTCTGGCCGTTTCTGCGATCTCTCGGCTTTTATCCGCCTCCTTTTCGGCCTCAACGGCTTTTTTTTCGGCATCCGCAAGCGCATCCATGGCAACTGCCATATCGCCGGCTGTTCCTTCCTCAGGTTCGGCATCCAATGCAATGTCCTCGGCTGCCAAAACAAAGGCTGTGACCTGCAGCCGAGAGACGATTTCCTCAATGGGTGCATCAATCGGACAGGTTATTTGGTCGCCGCGAAGACGAAACGGCAAAAAGACCACGGCAGCGTCCGCCGAATATTCCGAAAGTTTATCTATATCAGCATTTGTGACAATTATCGGTTCAGCCTGGATTCTCGCTTCTTCAAGATTGTTTTTCAAATCCGTTAAATTTTCCGACGTATCCGCTTTATAACCAGCAGCCAGCACACGAATTTTGGCCGCGCCCCACGGTTCGCTGCGGGTTATCAAATAACCGAGCAGCAGCATCAGGCGACTGGTGGCATCATTTAACCACCACACATCAATCCGCCGATCCTCACCAGGAATATTCTCGAGTGTGTTCCATTTATCTTCATCCGCATCCAGAACCACAATGTTTCGCCCCAGACGATACGCCGCTCTCAAATTTCGTACAAAACTGATTTCTCTTTGGTGGTTTGTGAGTTCCGATTCAGGGTCCAGCCAGTTCAGCAGAATGGTGTTGGCTTTCAGCGGTCCGATACCGGTGGACTGGATCAGGGTATTTAAGGCAATATCGAGATCCGGAGCAAAAACCACAAGCGGAAACGCCGGAAACCCATGCGCGGCGATATCCGACCGGAGTTCGGATTCGCTTTCCTCTTGGAGTTTCAGCATCTTGACTCCTTCTCCTTGTAAAATTTTGACAACGGTTGTCAACCCGCTTCTTCCCTCGAGCCATGAGGCAAAGCGCAGCAGCCCGGGCCGCCGTTGAGCATCCTTGGAAAACGCAAGGATCTGAGGACGCCAGTCGCGATCATGTTCCGGCTCGACAGACGCTTCCAAGAGATTCTCTCTGGCACGTTGTAAATAATAGGATCGCCGGCTGTCGGCCCACCGGGCAGGGCCGGCCATCCGCTTCAGATACTGATAAATCGCAAACAAAATGGAAACGGCAATCAGACCGGTTTTAAAATCAATGGCCAGCATCACCAAAAGACAGGCTAAAAATCCCAGCAGACTCAGACGTTTGTCAAACCATTTGAACTTCGGGCGAAAGGAAGGGCTGGCGGCTCGAGCTTCGTAATAAGTAGCGTAATTGAGCAGACCATAGGAAATGAGAAAAAACATGGACACCACCCGGGCAATGAGATTTAGCTGGCCCATACTGATAGTGGCCAATGCGATGGCGGCAGAAATGAGGATACCGCGCCGGGGGTTGTCGGTCGGGCCGGATCCTTTGGCAAAGGGCAATAGAAAAGGAAAAACTCGATCTTTGGCAAGAGACTGCAAAATCCGAGGTGCCCCCAAAAAAGAGGCCATTGCAGAAGACAGCGTGGCGGCCACCACACCGGCATCAATGAGAACACTGAAACGGGCCACCTGTTTCATGGCGCCATAGTCTTTCATCAGGATCTCATTGGGAAGGACACCGGCAAACACAAAGGCCGCACCAAAATAGACCAGTATGGATATCCCCACAGCCATAAAAGTTCCCAGCGGCAGGCTTTTCCCGGCATCTTTCAGCTCTCCGGACATGCTCACTCCTTGGGTGAAACCGGTCACCGCCGGAAAAAAAATAGCAAAGATTACCCAGAAGTTGGGACCTTCGGGGGGAGACGTCCAGTTTTGAACCAAAGTTGCCATTTCCCAGCGGGCCAGACCGCCGACAAAAAAAGAAAACAGAGCGGCAACCAGAAGCGCCATAACCACATACTGAAAACGGGTCGCCCAGTCGGCGCCCAGCCAGGCAAAAATGAACAACAGCGATACCGCAAAAATCGCGATAATTCTGGAAGTCGTAAATATGCTTTGGGGCAGGAGTACTGTCATGGCTTCAGCAAATCCGATACAGTAAAACGCGATGGAAACCGATTGTGCCAAAAAAAGAACCATACCAATGGCACCGCCGAATTCCGGACCCAGCGTCCTTGAAATCAAGTAATAATCGCCGCCACCTTTGACTTTGATATTGGTGGCGATCGCAGATATGGATATGCTGGTCAGAACCGAAATCGCATTGGCGAGGGTAATAATGATCAAAGCGTGTCCGAATCCGGTGCTGCCCACCACATATCCCAGGCGTAAAAACAGAATGATCCCCAGGATGGTCAGAACGCTTGGCGTAAAAACACCGGCAAACGTTCCCATGGTACCTGTTTTGTCCCCCGAAACATCCTTTCCGTGGCGGGTATTCATGTGTTATCCTCGCCCATGCAACTTCTGAATGATATGACTTTTACATTTTTAGCATATAGGTCTTTGCGTGTCAAAACTTCTGAAATAAAACACTCGGTCTATTACATCTTGACAAAAGGGTTCATTTTTATTGTATTATAAGAGTATTCTTATTTCAATTTATTAACTTTAACAAACCAACTTGACACCACTATTTTGCTAATTTTTTAATTGAACTCTTATCCTTACTAACTTGTTATATATTATTAATTCAAAAAGTTAGAAACAATTTTTGTAACTTCTCAAAAACTTATTGCTAAACAGATCAGCGGAGGCATCCGGTATTTTTTTCAAGGCGGGCAACTGTTTGAAGCGGTTTAGGGCGACTTACAGTGAGCCGAACAGCATAACTTGTTGATTGCAGACTGTTTCTGCTGAGCGACACACTTATTTTACATCACGTGCGCGGATCACTGTTAGGCGGCCTTAACTGCAAGTTTTGGCCGTATTGAAAAAAATACCGGATGGCGCAGCAGGTTCACCGGAACATATTGAGAAGTTACCAACTTTTTTCCCTTAACATTAAATATAAGCAATTGCCTTAAAACCTTTTTTTAAGACTTCGCTTGGAAGAAAACATGAAATATAGAACAAACTCTGTTTTAGGCGCTTTTCTGTTTTTTAGCATCATTT